>MDTC01270880.1_pt1 | contig 12562 bp, 11 predicted proteins | sample 811181 | NCBI WGS metagenome assembly MDTC01 (sample SAMN05326644, study PRJNA326480) | marine metagenome | isolation source: seawater | place: Pacific Ocean: North | collected 2011 | reverse complement strand
GCTTTTGATGATATAATTAGTTCAGTAGAAAAGGGTGTTTTTATGCAAACAAACAGATCTTGGTCAATTGATGATTTTAGAAATAAATTCCAATTTGGTTGTGAATATGCGCAGCTTATTGAAAATGGAAAAATAACAAAAACTGTGAAAAATCCAAATTACAGAGCTATCTCTACACCTTTCTGGAATAGTTTAAAAATGGTTGGAAATCAAGATACCTTTGGTGTTTATGGGACACCTTATTGTGGAAAAGGTGAACCTAATCAAGGTATTAGAGTTGGACATGCTTCACCAGTATGTCTTTTTGAAAATATTGAAGTTTTTGGAGGAGCTTAAAATGGATAAATATTTTAATATAATTAATGAATATCTTTTTTCTTTGCTAGAGAAAGATGAAATATTGAAAACAGGTATGTGGGGAGAGACTAGTCAGTTTATTAGATTAAATAATTCAAAAGTACGACAAACAGGGATTATAGATGATATGTCTTATAGTATTTCATTGATTGCAAAAAACAGACAAGTTTCCTGTTCTTCAACTTTAAATGGGAATATTGAATATGATAAAAATCATTTATTAAATATTTTAAATTCATTAAGAGATGATTTAGTAAGAATTCCTGAAGATCCATATATAGTTTATCCTACAGTAGGTAAAAGTTCTAATGAAAAAAATAGAGGTACTTTATTAGATTTTGATAAATCTGTAGAATCATTATTGCCTGTAACTCAAGGTGTTGATTTAGCAGGGATATGGGCTTCTGGTTCTGTTTATACTGGAGTAGCTAATTCTTTGGGTCAGCATCACTGGTTTGAAACAGAAACATTTTCTTTAGATTATTCTTTAATTACAAAAGATAAAAAAATGGTTAAAGATTGTTTTGCAGGAACTCATTGGAAACAACAAGAATATGAAAACTATATTAATAACTCTAAAACTAAATTAGAAATTATGAATAGAGAATCTGTGAAAATTGATCCTGGTAATTATAGAACTTATATCGCTCCAGCTGGTGTGGCAGATATTGTTGATATGTTTTCATGGGGGGGTATTAGTGAATCTTCTTTGCAACAAAAAGATAGTGCTTTATTAAAAATGAGGCAAGAGAATGTTCAATTATCTCCATGTTTTACATTAACCGAAGATTTTTCTAATGGTATGGTTCCTAAATTTAATGGTAATGGAGAAATAGCTCCTGAAACTCTACCATTGATAGTTGGAGGATCCTTAGAAAATACATTAGTTAGCACTAGAACTGAAAAAGAATATGGAGTTAATTCAAATTTTGCATCTAGTGATGAAGGTCTACGTTCTCCTATTATTAAGAGTGGAGATTTAAAAGAAAGTGAAATACTTTCAAAGCTAGATAAAGGTGTTTATCTTTCTAATTTACATTATTTGAATTGGAGTGATAGATTAGGTGGACGTATAACTGGGATGACTCGTTATGCATGTTTTTATGTTGAAAACGGTAAAATTGTTGCTCCTATTGAAAATATGCGATTTGATGATACTATATATAATGTTTTTGGAGAAAATTTAGAATCAGTAACTAATAAAAATCAGTTAATTCCTAATGTAGGGACATATGATGGACGTAATTTAGGTGGTAGTCATTGTCCTGGAATTTTATTGAATTCCTTCTCGTTGACTTTATAGTAATTAAGCTTGTCCCCCTGATGAGATCCAATCGGCACTTTGATCTATACCTAATTTATTAATTAAATAGGACCATTTTTTCTCATTAGGAATTTGGAAAATAAAATTTTTAGGATTTTGCAATATCAGCCAATCTCCATTTTTTATTTCTTTTTCTAGCTGTCCTTTTTCCCATCCAGAATAACCAATTTGAAATTGAAAAAGATTAGGTCCGCTTTGATTTTCTATATCTTTGATAATTTGTTTATTCGAGGTTAAATATAAATTGGATGTTATGAATTCAGAATCATCAAGTTTATAGCTCTCATCATGAAGGATGAAGCAACTATTTAAATCAACAGGACCACCAAAATAAATATTATCTTTTATTTTATCATTAAATTGGTCACTAAATAAAATTGAAGAGGAAATATCTTTTGAAATTGGTTTGTTTAATATAAACCCCATTGTTCCATTATTATTATATTCATTAATTAAAATAACAGATTTACTAAATACTGTATCATTTAGATGAGGCATTGCTATTATTAAATGATTTTTAAAAGTTTGTTTTAACATACCTCAAATTAATATATATTTTTTTTAAAAAATAATTAATATTTGATATGAATTTAAATATTTAGAAATTAGGAATATGAAAATATATAGATTCTATCTTATTGTATTATCTGTGACTTTTTATTCTTGTGCAGTTCAGAGTCCTCCAACTGGTGGTGAAGTAAGTGATATCCCCATTCAAGTTTTAGAAGTTAATCCTAAATCTAATACTCTAAATGTAGATTCTAATACATCAATTAATATATTATTTAATCAGATGATTGACCCTAAAACTGCAAAAAGTGCATTTAAAATTTACCCTGAAGTAGATTTGTTAATTAATGTTGTTGGAAATAAAATTAAAATTTCACCAAAAGAAAAATGGCCAGACAGTTTTTTCCAAATAATATCATCAAAATTTATATCAGATTATTATGGAAATACTTTAGCTGAACCTTTAGTTTTGTCTTACAGTATAAATGACTATATTCCAGAAGGAGAAATTTCAGGGAAAATAGTAAACTTTGATAGCAGTAGTCCTTATGTAGTTGGATTGTTTAGTAGAGATAATTTAGAACTAATTTCATTGATTGAGCCTAATAATGATGGCCAATTTATTTTTAAGAATATTGTTATAGATGACTATGTATTAGTATCAATTAATAATAATCAAATTAACAATGTATATAATGATATTAGAAATTTCAATTATTGTGTTAAAACGACAAATAAAATGAATGCTTTTAAAAAGTCATTTAATAATAATTTGTATTTATATGACCCCGCAGAAAAACTAGGTATTAAAGATTTAAATTTTCATAATGAATATTTTGGAGAAATAATTTTAAGTGATGGTTCTATTAAAAAATTTGTATTAAATAACGATTTATATAAATCTAAATTATATAATAATAATTTTATTAAAGTTAATCTTCCTACTAAAAATGATAGTATTAATATTGTGTTGCAGTTAGAAAATAATATCGAGAGTTATTATACAAAAAAAACATTCTATAATGATTCAAATATAGTAGATGATCTAAATCCTAAAATAGAAAAAATAAATATTGAGAATGATTCTTTATATATTCTTTTTACTGAGCCTATTTTAATAGATAGTACAATGTATGATTATATTTATATATCTCCAGATGCAGCAAAATTCAAAAATAATTTTTCAATAGATGCAATTTTTAAAGAAAATACAATTTTTGATTTGAGTGGGAATAGTATGTTGGATACTATTGTATCAAAAAATAATCTTTCTACTGATGATTCAATAGAAGGTGGTAATATTTTTGGCGAAATTATTTATAAAGGTAAGCGTGATATCATTGTTGAATTAAAAAACCTTACTGATAGCTACAGAACAGTATCAATTAATGATAAATTTATTTTTAATAATGTTAAACCTGGCATTTATTCTTTATGGGCTTATGAAAATATAAATAAAAAAAATGATAATTATTTTAATGGTAAATTAGAACCATTGCATTCAAATGCTCTTTTTGGAAATCATAAAGATAATATTGAAGTAAGATCTAAATGGGATATCGAAGGTTTTAAAATCAAAATTGATTAAAGGCAATAAATGTATCATATTATACTAGCAGGCGGATCAGGAACTAGATTCTGGCCAATGAGCACTAAAGAAAATCCTAAGCAATTTTTGAAAATTGTAGATGATTTAAGTCTAATTAAAACAACTTATAATAGAATAAGGAAGATATCATCTAAAGATAAAATTTTCATAGTGAGTTCAGAAAAATATAGAGATAAAATTAATGATGAAATTAGCTCTGCAAATATTATTATTGAACCTAGTCCTAAAAATACTACTCCTGCAATTTATTTAGCTGCTCAGAAGATTTTTTCTATTGATAATAAAGCAAAATTAGCTTTTTATCCTTCAGATCATTATATCCAGGATGAAGATAATTTCATTAAAATAGTTAAATGTATTGAGGAATACTTAGATATTAATCATAGTGCAATATTGTCAATAGGGATTCAACCAAATTATGCTGCTACAGGTTATGGTTATATCAGTTATAATGAGGATATTAATCCTATTGATAATATATATAAAGTTGATTTATTTATTGAAAAACCAAACAGCAATCATGCCGAAGAATTAATACAAAAAAAATCTAATTTGTGGAATGCTGGAATGTTCTTTTTTTATGCGAAAAACATTATAAGTGAAATTGAAAAATTTAATCCTGAGTTTAAAAATAATAATAATATTATAAAATCATGGAATTCTTTACCCAGTATTAGTATTGATTATGCAGTCATCGAAAAAACAGATGCATGTTACTGTATTAGAGGAGATTTTATTTGGTCAGATGTTGGTTCATGGAAAACTCTTTATGAATTATTAGATAAAAATATTGATGAAAATGTTATTAGTGGAGAATCTATACTTTATGATTCAAAAAATAATTTAATTATTTCACCAGATAAATTAACTGCAGTTGTAGGAATTGATAATATTGCAGTTATAAATATTGAAAATACAACATTGATTATTAATCTTAATAAAAGTGATGATCTTAAATTTTTGGTTGAAAAAATAGTAAATAATAAAAACTATTAGACTATTTGTTTTTTTATTTAAATTAAGGGGCTTTATTCCGGTTTAGCTCAGTTGGTTAGAGCAACGGACTGTTAATCCGTGTGTCCCTGGTTCGAGTCCAGGAACCGGAGCAAAAAAAACCCTCAAATATTAGAGGGTTTTTTTTATATTTAATGTGATAAAAAAAAATTAAATATTATATCCCTATGCCATTTTATGTTAAATCTTTATTTATTGCAATACCATCTTTTATAGTTTTAATAATTATAGAAATGATATTTGCTAAATTAAAGGGCTTAAAGGTAAATAATCATGCAGATATGATTTCAAGTTTGAGCTCAGGTATGACAAATATAATTAAAGATTCATTGAAATTTACATTTGTAATAATTAGTTATGTTTGGTTAGTTGACAATATAACTATTTATAAACTTGAGCCATTATGGTTAGCTATAATAATAGCTTTTATTATCCAGGATTTTACTGGTTATTGGATGCATCGTTTAAGTCATCGTGTTAATTTATTTTGGAATCGCCACATTATACATCATAGTAGTGAAGAATTTAATTTATCTTGTGCACTTCGTCAATCAATTTCCACAACATTTGAATTCTCAGCAATATTGATGATTCCTGCAGCTTTTTTAGGTATCCCATGGAATATTTTTGCAGTATTAGGCCCCATACATTTATTTATGCAGTTTTGGTATCATACTAGAGTAATTGATAAAATGGGGGTCTTGGAATATATTTTAGTAACTCCATCTCATCATAGAGTCCATCATGCGATTAATCCAGAATACATTGATAAAAATTATAGCCAAATATTTATTATTTGGGATAAATTGTTTAATACATTTCAGCCTGAGATAAAAGAAATAAAACCAGTATATGGAACTTTAAGACCAGCTTTGACATGGAATCCTATTATAATAAATTTCAAACATTTAGGACATTTAATTAAGGATGCATGGTATGCTGATAAGTTTATTGATAAGATTAGAATCTGGTTTATGCCAACAGGCTGGAGACCAGAATCAGTTAAAAGTAAATTTCCATTATCACAAGTTGATAATCCTAATATGCAAATTAAGTATAAAAAAAATAACTCATTTTTTTTATTAATTTGGTCTTGGTCTCAGCATATTATCGCAGGTGCAATGCTTTTCCATTTTTTTACAGTTTTAGGGTATGAAAATATATTATTTAATAATTTATATGCTAGTTTTCTTTTATTGCATATATTTGCATTAACCTCTTTATTGGATCATAGTAAGTATTCGATTGCAGCCGAGGTATTAAAAGTAATTTTGGCATGTTTAATTTTTTATTTTTATAATAATACTTGGTTTGATATTAAAGGTATTTTTGTGGTAATTTTTCAAATTTATTTATTATGCTCTTTGCTATTGTCAATAAATTTTTACCTTAATCGAAATAAATCATTAATAACGTAATTCTAGTATGCTTAGATACTATATCGTAAATTTGAACATATTTTAATTTTAATAATATAAATTTCAGATAATAATGAAAAAAACAATTATACTACTTTTTTTAATTTCATTTTCTTTTTCACAGAATATGGGAATATTAAAAACAAATAAAAATAAATCTGGTTTAGGCGTTTTTATTACATCACATTTTATGTTTAAAAGTGATAGCAGAGAGCATAATATCCGTGATTTGCCAGATAGATTTAGAGTATCACTTAATTATTCTTTTAAATCTAATATTGATATAGCAATTTCATCTGGTTATGTAGAAGCTATTTCTATAGATGGTTTATCTGAAAATTATAGTAATACTGCACTAGATTTGAGATATCATTTTTTTAGAAAAAAATGGGGTTCTAGTATAGAAATTAATAAAACAGAATGGTTAGTTTCTGAAACTTCTTTATTATCTAATGATAAAATTGGTCTAGGTTTTACTTTATATTCGAAAACAAAATATAATCCATACATTTCATTTAAAAATTATTTTTTTGAAGATGATTCAAACCAAGAAATTTTTACTTTTGGAGGAATGAAACAAGTCAATCAATATATAATGCATTGGGGATTAAATATTTGGTTAGATGATAATAGTATTGAAATATCTAAAGATAATGCAAGCTTTTTTGTAGGCGCTGGCATTGAATTTTTCTAAGGAGATAAATACATTTTGAGATTAAATAAAACATTTATTATTCTATTATTTTTTAGCTTTGTTTATACACAAGAAGCTGGTTTTTTTCATAGTAAGAAAAAAAGTTCTATTATTATTTCAACTTCATTTATTAACCAATATGAAGGTGCTCAGTTTAACGATGATATTGATTTTTCAGCAAAATTAGATTTTAAATTCAAGTCTCCGCTTCAATTTTGGTTAAAAGGTTTATATGATCAAAAAGAAGATGTTTCTTTTGGTGTTATTGGTTTAGGCTATTTATGGAAGACTAAAAAATGGAATTTATCGATTTATTCTGAGAAAACTTTTCTTGAAAGTGATTTAGAAAATTTTAGTAATAGCAAACAAAATTTTTATTTTAACACTGGTTTTATTTTTTATTTTAAAAATGATATTCCCCTTTATTTAAAGTATTCAAATATATATAAAGATACTTTTAATTCTTCAGGAGAAGATGAATTTGATAAGGTTGATATGCTAATGTTCGGGAGTTACTTTAAAATGAATAAATTAATATATAGCTTTGGGTTAGATTTTAATTTGAAAGAATTTTTACATTTAAATTTAGATAATACAGAATTTAGTTTTACCGTAGGTTATAAAATATTATAATTAATTAAAGGTAAATAGTATGCAAATAGATTACTTAGAAACTATAATCAACAATAAGGCAATATTAGCATTTGTTTATATTCTTTCAACAATTGTTGTTGCATATATAGTAGATAGAATCTTTATTTCTTCTTTGAGAATTTTAGTTCGTAAATCAATAACAGATATTGATGATAAAATTTTAGACTTTATTCATAAACCAATATATTATTCAATTCTATTCTTTGGTTTTAGTATTGCTATTGATTTTTTAAATATTACAGAAAATTTTGATTTTTATATAACGGGTCTTATGAAATCTATTGTGATTATTTTGTGGGCAATGGCATTATTTAAATCATTTATGATATTTGTAAAATGGTCTTCAAAAAATAGTAAAACTATTCCATTTATTCAGCCTAAAACTATTCCATTATTTGAAAATATTGGTAAAATTTTCTTATTTTTATTTTCTGTTTATTTTGTAATGCTAAGTTGGAATATTGATGTTACAGCTTGGATTGCTTCTGCAGGTATAATTAGTGTTGTAATCGGTTTAGCTGCTAAGGATACATTAGGTAATTTATTCGCAGGTATTTTTATTATGGCAGATAGTCCATATAAAGAAGGAGACTATATTAATTTAGATACTGGTGAAAGAGGATATGTGCGTCATATAGGTACAAGGAGTACAAGAATTTTAACTAGAGATGATATAGAAATCACTATCCCTAATTCTGTAATAGCTACATCAAAAATTATAAATGAAAGTGGAGGACCTCATGAGAAAGAAAGAATTAGAATCGCAGTTGATGTTGCTTATGGAACAGATATAGAAAATGTTAAAAAAATTATGATGGATATTGCTCTATCTAGTAACAATGTTTGTGAAAAGCCAGACCCTCGTGTAAGATTTAGAAACTTCGGTGAATCAGGACTTAACTTACAGTTGCTCTGTTGGATTGAAAAACCTGAAAAAAGAGGTTTGGTTATTGATGAAATTTCTTGTCAAATATATAATGCATTTAATGATAATAAAATCACAATACCATTTCCACAAAGAACTTTACATATACAAAAAAAAGATTAGCTAAACAGTTTAAATGAATTTTCCTCCCATATCTATTAAAAAAGATATAGCTATTGCAGATACTATGCCTTCTTATTATTATACAGAAAATTATTTTTATAATTTAACAATTGATAAAATTTTTAAAAAATCTTGGCAAATTATAACAGAAAAAATAGATAAACATAAAATAACCCCCCTAAGTTTTCTAAAAGATTCAATTAATGAACCCTTAATTTTATCTTATGATCAAGCATATTTTTTACTTAGTAATGTTTGTACTCACAGAGGCAACATTTTATGTGATAAAGTAAATAATAAATCAAAGATAATATGTAATTATCATGGAAGAGCATTTAATAAAAAAGGTGATTTTATTAATTCTCCTGGTTTTTCTAAAACAAAAAATTTTCCAACAAAATCAGATAATTTGAAGAAATTTTCAATAAAAGAATGGAAATCATTTTTATTTTATTCTTTAAATCCTAAAATAAATATTGATAGTATTTTATTAGATATAGAAAATAGGCTAATTGATTTTCCATTTGATGAAATTTCTTTTGATGTTCAGACATCTAATACATATGTTCTTGAAGCAAATTGGGCTTTGTATTGTGAAAATTATTTAGAGGGACTCCATGTCCCCTTTATTCATAAAGGTTTAAATAGTGATATTGATTTTAACACATATAAAACTGAAATTCTTGATAATGGAGTTTTGCAATATGCTGAAGATAAAAATAAAAATACTTATGCTTATTATTATTGGATTTTTCCAAATATAATGTTGAACTTTTATTCTTGGGGATTATCTTTAAATATCATAGAGCCTATGGCAATTAATAAAACTAAAATAAAATTTTTATCCTTTCCTATTAAAGGCAGCAAACAGCCTTTAGATACAGATTCTAGTTTGAATGTTGTAGAAAAGGAAGATCAAGAAGTTGTTTTAAATGTTCAAAAAGGGATGTCATCTTTAACATATAAAAGAGGAAGATATTCCGCTGAACATGAAAAAGGGGTGCATTATTTTCATAAATTAATTAGTGATTTTTTAAAATGAAAATTTTATATATAGAACCTTATTATGCAGGATCTCATAAACAGTGGATTCAAGCTTATAAAAAACATTCATCACATCAAATTGACATTATATCTTTACCCGGAAAAAAATGGAAATGGCGTATTCATGGAGGCGCAATAACTCTTGCAGAAGAATTTATTAAAAATGATATTATATATGATTTAATCATTGCTTCAGATTTTTTAAATCTTCCAGTTTTTAAGTCTCTAGTTAATCACAAATTAAATAATACTAAAATAGTAATATATTTTCATGAAAATCAAATAACATATCCTTGGTCTCCGCATGATCAAGATAAAAAATTGAATAGAGATTTGCATTATGCATATATCAATTATACTTCTAGCTTAGTTAGTGATTTTAATTTTTTTAATTCTCAATATCATTTAAATAGCTATTTAGATGGTTTGCAGAAATACCTAAAAAAGATGCCTGATTTTAATAATTTTGATTCATTAGATTTGATTAGAGAAAAATCAGATGTATTACATCTTGGATGTAATTTAGAAAAAAATAAAATAATAAAAACAAATAATGAAATTCCAGTTATTTTATGGAATCATAGATGGGAATATGATAAAAACCCCGAATTGTTTTTTAAATCATTATTCAAAATTAAAGCAAAAAAAATTGATTTTAGGTTAATTGTAATGGGAGAGCATTTTAAAGATTATCCTGATATATTTAATGAAGCAAAAATTAAATTAAAAGATAATATTTTGCATTTTGGCTATTGTGAAAATTATGATCAATATTTAAGTTTGCTAAATAAATCAGATATACTCCCTATAACATCCATACAAGATTTTTTTGGAGTAAGTATTGTTGAAGGTATTCATGCTGAATTATTACCGATATTACCTAATAGATTATCATATCCTGAATTAATTGATGTGAATAAAAATAGTAATATTTTTTATTCTAAAGATAAGGATTTTTTAGACCTGTTAATTTATAATATACTTCATTACAAAGATTTACGAAAATATACTAACCGGTATAATAAAATAATTTCTAGATTTGATTGGTCAAATATGAAAAAGGTATATGATAAAACGTTTCAAAAAATATCTATTAATTAATGTATTATTTCAATTAATAATTGCTTCATCAGTTTCTATTGATGATGTAATCACTATATCAAATAATTTTATAAATGAAAGATCTTCAGAGGAGTTGAAGATAATTGATATTTCACTTGAGAAAAGTGAAAATATTGATTTTTTTTATATTGTAGATATTTCTCCATCAGGTTTTATACTTGTGTCAGCCAATAAAAACTCTGTTCCAATTATTGGTTTTAGTTTTAAGAATAATTTAAATTTAAATCAATTGCCCCCACAGTTAGAGCGTATTATTAAAAGTTATAAAAAAAATATTGAAGAAATTATTCTAAATGAAATATCATCAAATATATATATTGAAAATTTATGGCAAAAATATACTAATATTAATTTAATTAATAGAAATTTTAGAGAGGTTGTTCCTTTGATAACAGCTAATTGGGATCAAGGAGGTGAGTGGAATGATATGTGTCCTGAACAAACTTTAGTAGGCTGCGTTGCTGTTGCTATGGGGCAAGTTATGTATTACTGGGGGAATCCATCTCAAGGTGAAGGATATACAGCATATTTCCACCAAAACTATGGACCAATTTCAATAAATTTTGAAGATTATTACTATAATTTTGATAATATGGAAGATAATAATGCAACATCAGAATCACAGATATTGCTTTATCATGCTGGCGCTGCTGTAAATATGGATTATAGCCATTGGGGATCAGGTGCTTCTGTTTGCTGGGAAGGACCTTCTGCGCAAGATGCATTAATTAATCATTTTAATTTTATTGATGATACAGCATGTGATACTAGAATTAATTATGATGACGAAGGATGGTTTAATAATTTAGTTGAACAGTTAGATAATGGTTGGCCTATGATTTTTCGAGGATATGGTGAAAATGATGGTCCCGGACATGCTTGGAATGTTGATGGATATCAAGAAGGAGGTTATATCCATTGTAATTGGGGGTGGGGTGGTTCTTCTAATGGCTATTTTTACATTAATAATTTGAATGGTGGAGGATATAATTTTATTGAAAACCAAGCGGTCTTAAAGAATATTTTTCCAAAGGGAATTGCAGAACCGATTGCATTATTTGATTATGATTTAAATGATTTTACAGCTATTTTTTTAAATTTTTCTGATGATATTAATGAAAATCAAATAGTTTCATGGATGTGGGATTTTGATGATGGAAACTATTCTGAAGAACATTCTCCAATTCATAATTATGAAACATATGGGAATTATGAAGTTAGTCTAATTATTACAGATGAATTTGGTCAAGATAGTATAGAGCATATAGAAAGTATTCAAATAATAGATTTAACGGGAGATATAAATTTTGATAATAGTGTTAATATTGTAGATATTGTAACACTTATTAATTTAGTTCTAGAATCAAATAGCAATCAAAATACTGATGCTGATTTAAATGCTGATGGAGAATTATCTATTTTAGACATTGTCTTATTAGTTAATATTATTTTGAACAATCAATAATTTTATGATTCAAATTAAAAATTTTAATCAAACAAATCAAGAATTTAAAGAACTAGTAAAAATTGCTAATCTAGTAAACCATGATTCAATTTGTCATATTGATGATATGAAAAATAGTTGGAAAAATAGAAGTAAACATTTAGTTAGTGATAAATTACTAATGTATAAAAATAATAATTTAGTTGGGAATATTAACTACCATCAAGGAAGAGATGGCAATATTAGAACAGCATTTTATACATTGAATTTAAATCCAGATTATAATAATAGTGGATACAGAGAATTATTATACAACAAAATGAT
>MDTC01203080.1_pt1 | contig 12562 bp, 12 predicted proteins | sample 811181 | NCBI WGS metagenome assembly MDTC01 (sample SAMN05326644, study PRJNA326480) | marine metagenome | isolation source: seawater | place: Pacific Ocean: North | collected 2011 | reverse complement strand
TGCGGCATGTGCCCCAGTAACCGCTGAAGATTTAACGATTGATATGTTGAATAAAAGAGATGACGGTACAAAGATGGTATACAGCCAAGATGTTGCCAGAATTGATGTGGGAGATACTATTACATGGTTGCCGACTTCGAGAGGCCATAATGTAGAATTTCGCGCTGGTCCAGATGGTGTAGAACTTCCCAAAAAGTCGAAACAAAATAAAGAAGTCTCTATGACTTTTGAAACGCCGGGCATGTACTTTTACTGGTGTACTCCGCATAAGAGCATGGGTATGATAGGACTAGTGATTGTGGGAGATGATACATCTAACAAATCAGATATTGCCAAAGTAAAAACTGGCGGAAGATCGAAGAAAAGACTAAAGAAACTTTTGAAAGAAATATAGGAGAAAAATATGTTTGAACAATTAGTAAGAATTTATGGTAACTGGGCAACGCGCTATAAAGCCAATAGTGCCCGTAGATCGACTCGTAATGAATTGAGTAAATTGTCAGATTATGATCTCAGAGATATTGGTATATCTCGCGGTGATATTAATTATATTTCTGAAAAATATTACAGCCAAGAAATGAAAAAGATTACTGACCGTAAACCACTTCAGTCACCATCTGCTCCTTTGCCAGAATCAAATCAGAATTTGCGTGGTTGGACATAATGACACAATTTTGGAAAGGATTTGAAAAATTCTTCCTTGCGGTGGGATATGGTCGTGCCGCTGCAGAATTGTCAAGACAAGGTTACTATGATGAGTCGAGAAAACTTATGATGGAATTGTCAGAAATTAGAGAAAACAGTTAATATGCCATTCCCATTCCCAGACCCATTCTTGCTCTAGCAGCTGTTGGGTCTGGATTTCTTACGCCACCATTGTCAACTCTTTTAACATTTTGTGTATTGTTAGTCACTGACGTATTACTAGTGTTATTGTTTCCCACAACATTGTTATTGGAATTTTTATTTCCTTGATTTAATGCTGAAGATTTTAAGGTTTCTCCCGCAGCGACTTTGTTATTTACTGCTGTATCACTAGCACTAACATTTTGTGATGGCATAGATTGCATAACTTCTTGTCTGACAGTTTCTTCTTCTGGAGATAACACAAATCTTTCTGGATGATCTTTTTTCGCTTTCATCACTATTTTCTTTTGAAGTTTTCTGCCGATAGATCTTTTAACGGAACCAGATTTTATACCATCTTCTAATTCTTGATGTGTCATTTCTTTGCCGAGATATTTTTCAGTAATACCTTCTGTTTTTTCGGCCATTGAACTTGTTTTGCCGTTAAATCCAATTCCAAGAGCACTAGATTTGTTTAATTCTTCAGCCGACATTTCTACTTTTCCAAGATTTTCTGGCACTTTTTTTAGAGTACCATCATCATTATGGGTTTCTCCATACATCTTATCCCATTTTCTTTGCGCCGCATCACCACCAAAGAAATTTTTATCAGGCCTTGGCTCGACATTTCCTTCTTCTGGCATTTCGCTTGCGGATTCTACTTTTGGTTTTATAACAGTCATATTTAATCTGTCAAATTCTTCTTGCAATTCTTTAATTTTTTGTTCGTCTTCTTCTATTCCTTTGTGTTCTCTTCCAAAATAAACATTTTCACCAGATTTAGATCTGGCCATTCTATCTCCTGCCTCCATCATTTCATCTTGAATTTCAACCAATCTTTCATCATTTTTTAACTTTTTCTCACTAATAACTTCTTGTTCTGTTTTTGCTTCAGCACTAAATCCTGCTGCCTCTGCTCCCATTCCACCAAGTTTTTCGCCTCCCATGTACCCTAAAGCTCCACCGATCAACCCTCCTGCTACGCTTGACAATCCGAGAGTAAAGGGTGCAAAGGGAGCCATAATCGCTGCTCCTGCTGCCGCCCCAGCCATTGCACCACCTGTACCGCCTGCAAGTTTCGCCCCAGCATTTACTTTTTGATCTCCATCCATCTCATCGTCCATTAATATAGAACCTGCTTGCATCGCTCCCAAGGCTACGGTCAATGGAACAGCGGTTCTACCAACAAAATTTCCTGCTGTTTTCAATCCGCCCATCATACTTTTTCCCGCCCCAGCTGGTTTTGTCACTTCTGGTACATTATCGGGTATTAGACTTGTAAATCTTCCATCTGGGCCTCTGCCAACAGTAGCCCCAGCTGGCACAGTCGTCGATCGAAATGGCATTTTTTCTGAAACCGCATCTTTGAATCTGGAAAACATACCCGGCTTGGGGTTTGTTTTTGGTGTGCTGACGTTTGTTTTTTCTACACCACCGCTGCCCAAACCAATCATACCTAAACCACTTGAAATTGCATTTTTCCCGAATTGAGCAATTCTTGCGAGTTTTCCTTTTGGTTTTTCTGCTGTGTTTTTACTTGATTTCTGATTTTTGGGATCCGAGTCTTTTCCGCCGCCAAACATATCTAACGCTGTATCAAGGCCTTTCTTGCCCAAATACGCCTGTAACGCAGTATCAAGAAGTCCTGACATTCCACCACTATCAGAATTTCCGGTCTCTATATTGCTGGTAGCTTTAATTTGATTTTGAGACAATCTTTCCATTTTCTTTTGGTGTCTTTTTAATTCTCTTTGATTTTCTATATCTAAAGAACTAGGATCATCTTTTATTAAAATATCTATTTTTTCATTTAAAGTTTTTAGATAGTCGGGACTACCATGAAGTCTACTATCTATATCTGCCAATAGGTTTATGATTTCATGTCGTTGAGTTGATGCGCCAACGTCTGTACCGGTCTCACCAACGCTCCTGATGTTGTCCCTATCATTATTATTTTCATTGTTAGATGAAGAAGGACTATCGGTAGATTGATCTAAACCAAATTTGGACTGCAAACTTTCTATATTTTTTCTATCTTCTTCTTGTAAATCTGCCTCTTGTTTTGCTGCAAATGCTCTCTGAATTATTACATCTTTTTCTTCATTTAATTGATCTAATGAGAGTGAGTCGATTTCTTCTTGTGTTTTCCCAGATGCTGCAGCTACAGAAGCGTTGTCCATTTGAGATCTCAAAAGAGAAAATTCTCTTTCTTGCTGTTCTGCCTCTTGGGCGATTTTGTCTGCACGTTCTTTTTGTGCTTCTTTTGCCGCTTTTCTATTTTCTTTAAATTGTTGAAATCTATCTCCAACAAAACTAGCTCCAAAAGATAGTATCGGACTACCTGACAGGGCTCCACCTATCATACCACCAATACTGTCGATGCTTGTTTCTACTGTGTTGGCTGTCAGTTCTCCGATGGATTTTTTAAATGTTACATTCTCGCCGATACTAGCTTGAGATGTTTCTAGGACTCTCTGCAACATTCTCTTTTCTTCAGAATTTACGCCTTCTAGGGATGCCAGTCCTCTTTGCATTTCTTCTATTTGTTTTTTAGTAGCTTTGAATTCTGATAATGAAGTGCCCTGTTGTGCTTCAAATATTTTGGCAATTTCATCTAGACCTTGTCTAGCACCAGAAGAAACCAACTGTTCATTTGCGATTCTTATTACACTTGCCAATTCCTGCTGGTTTTGACGTTGTAGTTGATCTGTTACTCCTGCTAGACTTGCCATTTACTTTTTACCCATTACTTCTTTAGCATAGAATGCTGCAACTATTGCAGCAACTGACACAAAATATGTTGGTGCCATATCTCCTAGTATTGAACTTGCTTTGGCAAGGCCTATTAATTCTGCAATAACTACTGCAAAAGGGTATAATAACATACCAAAGAGGGCAAACCATGCCATATGTCTTTGGGCGTCTTGTTTCTTATCTTCATTTTCCATGTCCGATTTCATATCGGCTAATTCTATCATTTGTCTTTCCATTGCCATTTCCTCATCGCTGACTATACCATCATTGTCTCTATCTAGGTATGCATATTTAGAGTCTTTTTCTAGTTGCTTTTCCATTGAAATTTTTCCTTTATTTTTGATTTTGTTTGGCGTTTTCTTCTTTTATATAATCCATCAATAATGTAAGGTATATTTCGCGTTCCCACGGAATCATGTTTTCCAACTCTGTCAAACTATATTTATGATGATGCATTAATGCAAAATTGTTTCTATATAGAGATACCAAAGATTCATGATTCAAAGTTAGAGAAAAAAATCGGTGATCCCCGCCACCCTCATATCTTTCTCAAATCCGCATTTATTGCATTTAATTTTACAAATCGCGGCAGCTTCAGGCATATTTTCAAAAAAATCATTTATTTTTCCAAACTGTTCCTGTGTCAAATTTTCTATAAAATCTTTTACTTCACTTATAGGGTGATCGGTTGTATTAAAAATGTCTTCATCTTGATATATCATATCAATACATGTAGCAATGACACCGACTATATCTTCGTATGTGTCTGTTTGTGATAACATTCGCATGGTGCTAAAATTTGGATATTTCATTATGATGCCAATATTATCTGTCAAATTGATTTTATTATAATTTTCTTGAGACTCAAATTCTACAACCACATCGTCTAAATTAAGATGGAAGGGTATTTTTTCTTCTTTTGATTCTCCATTGACAGTACACATGTGATTATAATTTAATTCGACAATATTGCTTATAGATTTTGATCGAAGATTTACAAAAATATACTCTATATCGAATGTTGCTAATCTTTCAACATCGATATCTTGAATTATACAATTTCTTATCACTTGTTTGATAGATTCAATTTTTTCGTCCGTGTCATCTCCCTGTTGAGCCATTAGAAGAATTTTTTCTTCTTTTATTAAGAATGGTCGAAATCTCACTTTCTGTTTTGTTGATGGTATTTCTAATTCATAAGTTGGTGTGTCAATTCTAGGTAACATTATTTTTCCATTTCATTTCAATTCGTATATTTAGTTGTATATTTAATATCCCGATGCAGAAAGAGCTCTTTTTATATCTTCAGCAGATCTGCCCTGAGATTCTACTGTATTTCTAAGATTTTCTTGAGATTTTCTTTTTTTTCTGCCGCCACCGGCTTCTGTGTACGATGATTTTGAAATATATTTTCTATATGTCATTGATATGTCGCATGTCGCAGGTTCTTCATTTGAATATGACATAGAAACTTCGCCGACTGATAGGGGGTAAGACTCTTCAAAAACGTATGTATTTGTAACTTTGTTTGTTTCATCCATTACCATTAGTTGCATATCACTAGCAGAATAATCTTTGTAATATCTAATTCTGTGTGTATCGTAATCAATTACATAATGCATCCAATCTTCAAAATATTGTCTTTCTCTAAAGTCATCGCTAAGATATACACTAAAAGAAAGTTGGTCATATGTGATTTGATATGGTGCTAATCTTACTGGTCCATATATTTTGGTTTCTGATGTTGCAATAGATTTGCCAGGCAAACTTACAGTCGAGACTCTGTATCTTAGTTGCTCAGCGCCGCCGTTGTTTGCAAAATTTCCTAAAGCCGAAATGCTGGGCGCAGTAATCAGTAGTTCGTATCTATTGCCACGACTCAATCCGCCTTCTTTTATATTTGCAATAAATCTATCCATATTTCCCATTTAACTGTTCCTTGCGCTTTCCGACCAGACTGTACTTGCAGCGGCCTTTCTAAATTTCTGAACAGGAAGGAAGATTGCAATATCCCATTCGTTTGCATCTATTTTTACAAAATTTGATTTCACTTGTCCATATAAATATCTTTTCAGACATGGTTTTATCATATTATATTTAGACAGTCCTTTTAGTATATTATACGACAATGCTAATTTTGTTTTTTTGTTGTAATTTTTGTCGGTGGATATTTTTGTCAAACTGTCCATCAAAATAATTCTATTTCTTGGAGAAACATAATGTAGATTGATTCCGATAAATCCGCCCGGCGATGGTTCGACTACAAATATCAAAGGAAATTCATCATAATATTCTAATTTCTTTTTCCACTTTGGATCGTATGCATAACAATACATAGAACCAATCTGGGGCCTTGCTTCCAACCTGTCAGATGCCGACATAAGTTTTTGTCTGTTTACTCTTGTGCTTCTGACCTTAGTCCGAAACCAATTTCTGGCTGCGGGAGTGTTAGGTTTTACTCCTTTTGCCGCAAGTCTTTTGAGTAGTGGTGTAAAATTAACTGCCATTTAGTAGTGCCTTAAAATCTTCAGTGAGTATTTTGAATTCCCAATTTCTATCTTTGCAAAATTCTTCTGCATATTTCCACTTTGCTTCATTGATGCTCCATGTTTTCATTTCTTGTAAATATCTGGGGGTTATTTTCTTTTTCTTTTTAGGTGCTTTGGTTTCTCTTTTTGGTTTCACTTCTATTACCATTGTTTTTGTTTTTTCATCTTTGGTCTTTACTGTCAGCAAAAAATCAGGATAGTATTTGTGCATTTTTCTATCGACTGGCGAATAATATGGTATTATTAACTCCTCACTGGACCATCTTACAACATTTAGATTCATATCACAATATTTCATAAATCTGCGTTCCCACATAGACCTGTAGGTTACATTTGATACATTTCCCACATATTTATGTGCATTGACCGGATTATATTTTCCTTTATATGTAAATCTCCGCATTGTCGTATAAAAAACCTTATAAATATATTTAACTATTTAGGAGTCTTTACTGATGTTTAATTTGCCATTTGGGAATTTTAATATATCTCAGGTCACCAATACGTTTGACGATAATAATATTGTTATACCAGATATACCAAATCTTTCTATACCGGATATACCAGATATATCAGAAATCACACCTCAACTTATTCTTGAGAGATCGGGTATACCTGTCACAACGGAAAGTCTTGAGGCGCAGGCAAAGTTATTAGAAGGCGCCACTCAAGAGAAATTGCAAGAAGCTCTTGCAAATGCTGATGCGGTCGGAAGGGCTCGCGCATCAATCGAAAAAGCAGCAGATGATGCAGCTGGGGTGATCTCTCAACAAGTAACAAGAACTGGTGGACCTAATACAGTACAGGCTAGTGACATGGAAAGGCCTTTCGCTGGGGCATATCCTGGCGATACGGGATCTGATAATGTTCGTGATTATATCATATTTACTGCTTATTCAAATGACGTTGCAGGATATACAAAGATGGAAACTGTAGGTTCGCAATCGCAGGGTGGAGAACCAGAAGGAACTGTCCAGTTATATATCCCAGAAAGTCTTACAGTAAATTCTCAGGTAGGATATAGAAATACAGACGGTGGAAGTATTGCGGGTACGATAGGGAATCTAGGAAGTGATGGAGATGATAATAATATGGATGTACTTACAAATCTTGCTTCGCAGATCATCGGTCAAACTGGTCAACAATTGGGTGATACTGGCGCGGTTCTTGCCCAGACACAGGGCCTTGGTGTTGGTGCTGCAAATCGAACTGTTTTATTTGAGGGAGTAGAGTTTAGGACTTTTAGTTATGCATATGAATTTTTGCCCAAATCTTGGGCAGAATCTGATATGTTGAGAAAAATAATTAAATTTTTTAGGATCCAGATGTTACCCGAAATTAGAGGAAATGGAAATACTTTCAAAACGCCCAATTGGTTTAGTATAGAATATATGATTGATGGAAAACCTACTGAATATCTCAATAAGATAAAACCATCGGTATGTACGGGTTGTGATGTATCATATGGTGGCAATGGACAGTTTGCAATGTTTCAAAGTGACAGGGGTGAGGCCCCTGCTCCAGCACTAATAAATCTCACATTAACATTCCAAGAAGTACAAGTCGTATCCACACGCGATGCTGCAGAAGGATATTAAAAATGTTTAATAAAATTTCAAATATTAAATATGATATAAAACTCGATAATCGTCCAGTAGAATCTAAAAATATTTTTAGATTTGCATATATTTTAGATTCTTACAAAGATGATCCCAAAAATTATTTGGTACATACTATAGAATCTGATCAGACAGTAGAAAGCATATCTGCACAATATTATGGCGATGCGAAATATAGTTGGGTTATTTTGATGTACAATAACTTGTTAGACGTTTATGAAGAATTACCTAAGACGGAATCTATGTTTTATGAATATATCTCTAAAAAATACACTCCAAAAAATGTTTTAGAACTAAAACGTATGTTACCAGCGCCTTTGTTGCCCAAAAATGGAAACACTTCATTTGGAAATTATAATGGTCAGATTGTTTATGACGAAAGTATTGATAGAGGCGTCAAATGGGATAGTATAACTCAAAATTGGTCTCCATTACCCGAACTTGGGGTGCCAACTCCTAGCTCTGCCGAATTTAATATATCATGTAATAATTGGAATAATCCTGAAGAATCTAATCATTTTTTAATTAATGGCCTTACAGATCCAGAACTTGTGTTATTTCGAGGTGGTACATATAAATTTAAAATTAATTTTTCTCCTTATGATACTTTTTATTTAACTACCGATGATGGAAAAAATTATTGGAATCCGAATCGTTTTTATGGTCTATATGACAATGGAATATCTGAAAAAGATTTTTTTGGATCTTCCCACATAACTTTCAAAGTTCCTGATGATGCTCCAGATTTATTATATTACTCATCTGATATGACCCGACCTTTTGATGAAAATAACAATAGAAATATGTCTAATATGATAAGAATTATAAATCTTGAAGATGTTCCATATGTTAGTCAGAGCGATAGAAATTCGTTACAAAATCTAAATGGCCGAGTGATGGGCAAAGTAGTAAAAATTGAAGATAATTTTTATGTTTGGAATGGAATATATACAGAGCCAAATCAAACTAACTTTCTCGAGGGTTGGAATTTACTAAATCCACAATCGTCTTCTGAGTATACAATAGAATTAGGATTGTTGGTTGCAATGCAGACCCCACACAAATTTACTCATAAAATAGAAGGTTATAAAATAACATCAGATACATATTCTGCGTTGCCGACAGAAGAAAAAAATTCGTATATTATGCAGTCTAAGTATGCATATGAAGAAGAGAAAAACGAAAAAAATAGAACTATAAGAATTATGAAAAAAGATCTTTTGGGTAAATTTTTAGAAAATTGGGAAAGGATTGTTGCATAATGAGTATTTCTCAGACATATGGGCTGTGTGAAATAAAAAAAATGACTATAGTTTCTCACAACGACTTTGAATTGAATCTTTTTGGTGTTTACAAATCTCTTAATATTTATGAAGACTTATTTTCTCCTTCGATTACGGCTCAACTGACTTTGGAAGATGCTAACGGGATTCTCAACTTTTTGCCTATTATAGGACAGGAAAGGGTAAATATATCTTTTGCGACTCAAGGATTAACAGAATTTACAGAACTTGATATGATTGTCAATAAAATTACAGATTTAGAAAGCGATGTCAGTACGCAAACTTATAATTTGGAATTAGTTTCTGTAGATATGATAACAAATTTTGAACAAAGAATATCAGAATATTTTGAAGGCAGTTCTACAGAAATTGCTGAAAAATGTTTTCAACGATTAGAATCAAAAAAGACATTTGAGTTTGAACCAAGCGAAGATAAGTATGACGAAGAATTGGGAGTAATAATTCCTAATATGACTCCAATGAAAGCGATTTCTTTCTTATGTGGAAAGTCCTTTCATGAAGAATATAAAAGTTCATCTTACATGTTTTATGAAACCAGTAAAAAATATGTAATGAAACCTATGGAAATGTTGGTGGAAGAAGAGCCTAAAAATGAATTTAATCTTGGTTCTTATAAAAATGCTGGTGTTGATGGAAAAGAGATATTGGACGTAAATGTAGAAAACAAAAAGGCTATCACTTATAAGTTTCTTTCCAATTTTTCGGTTTTGGATAACATTACAAATGGCGTTTTTGCTTCAAAAGTTTCTACTGTTGACATGCTTACAAGAAATAAAACCGATCTAGAACATAGTATATGGGAAGATCATGAAGAATACAAATACTTGAATTATGACAAAGACAATAAAAACAAATCAGGGCCAATTTTTGATGTTTCTGGAAAAGGCAAACAATATATGAAAGTCGATGATGACACTTCGGTACGATTTATAGTACCTGAAGTGGAAGTCAAAGAAGGACGACCGATGTATAATCAAGAGAAAATTTTTAGACAGAGGTTATTTTATACAAATCTTATGAATAATATCAAATGCGAAATGTCAATTTATGGTGACAGCGACTTAGTGGTTGGCGACACTGTAAATTTAACATTACCTCTGTTTACTAGAGTCGATATGGGCGAAGAATGGAAAGATAAATATTATAGTGGAAAATATTTGATAACAGGAATTAGACATATACTAGCTGGAGATCAGTACACCACAGATTTAGAATTAGTCAAAGATAGTTTCAATGATGTTTTACCATCGAAAGAACCAGTATTGACAGGAGGCGGTGGTAAATGAATCTTTTTACTGGTACTGAAGGATTGGTCTGGTGGCAAGGCATTGTAGAAGATGTCAATGATCCAGAGACATTAGGTCGCGTCCGAGTTCGTATTTTTGGATTTCATAGTGATGATAAATCAAAAATTCCAACAGATAAATTACCTTGGGCTGCGCCGATAATGCCCATCACTAGTGCTGCTATCGGTGGTGTCGGACAATCTCCTACTGGATCTCTGCCTGGCGCATGGGTTATGGGATTTTTCCGAGATGGTATGAATGCTCAGGATCCTATAGTTTGGGGGACCGTTTATGGAAAACCAAATGCAACTTCTATAAAATCTCCAGATGGGTCTTATCCTGCTGAAGGAAGTGCGGCGGTCGAGGGTGGTACAGTCGTAAATCAGAGTGACGTAAACCCTCTAGCAACTGGAGCAGGAGTCGAAACAAGTGAAAGCGCCGCGTCAGCATCAAATGACAATCACAATAAGGGAAATGATAGCGCAAGTCCAGATCAATCTGGTACTCCAAATGATGCAGACAATAGAAAACGCCTTTCAAAAATTACAACTAAAAATGGAAAAAGTACTTGGGTTGCGACTATCTATGCAAAGAATTTTCAAAACTTTATAAATGAATTTGAAAGAACTCCTGCTCCTAATCATCCAGATGGATATACTATTTATAGTCTGGGTGGATATGTTCATAGACAAAGTAGAGGTTCTAAAAAATGGAGTTATCATGCTTCTGGTGTTGCGATAGATATCAATCCCGCTGAAAACCCATACCAAAAAACATTTGAAAGTGATATGCCAGCAAATACCTCTGCAATTGCAAAGAAATATGGCCTTGGTTGGGGTGGTGATTGGAATAGTGTCAAAGATGCAATGCACTTCAGTATGGCCAAGGGAGAGCGGGGCACAGTACCAATAAAAAGAAATGGTATTGTGCCAGACCCAGAAACAGGAAGTCAAGATTCCAAAAGTATTGGATCTTCGGTTGAAGGAACTCCTTTAGAATATTCGTCTTCTACATCAGCCCCCACCGGCAATACTGGAACTTATGACAAACCAGAACCAAAATCTAGCGAAAACATCGGAGCTGCCCCAAGCTTGGATGTCAGTGAATGGAAGAATGGGACAGATTATTCTGAGGGAGACTTGGTGCGTTCTCCACAACTGCAAGAAAATCAAATTGGAAGTCTACCTCCATATACATTTAGGACTGGCATCATTACAGCTGCTGCTGCAATGCAGTGTAGCGCATTAGACTTTGGTACTGTCATGTCTTACGAGATGGGTGGTAGATGGGACGCCAGACGCATGGGTCCAGAGACAGAAGCATGGGGTCAACATAGGGGTGTAATACAATTTGGAGAACCACAGGCAAAAAAATATGGCGTCGATTTTAGTACAGAACAAACCGCGATTGATACACAACTTGGTCCTAACGGCGCGGTTGTAAAATTTTTAAGAGATCATGGTGTTAAAAATGGAATGGGTAGATTAGAAATTTATTCTGCAATTAATGCGGGCGGCGTTGGCGAAAAATACTATGGAAGATCAGATGCGGCCGCTGGAGGTGCAAAGGGAACTGTTAGAGACAAAGTTAATAATCAAATGGGTGGTCACGAAGCAAATGCCAGAAGATTATTGAACAGTAAAGACGATGGTAAATACATAGAACAAAAAGTTTATCGAGCGGTAAAATCAGGAACATCTAGTGATAGTGGAACTGGGCCGGCTTCATCTAAACTGAAAGATGGAGATGTGATGTGGGAAGTTGCCCCAGAAGAATTTCAGAGTGCTTCTAGGAATACTCAAAATGCAATGTATGAGTCAGAGGCTCCATCTTCAAGTGATGGTTATTCTGTAGCGCCTCAACAATCCGGCGGCGGTAGCAGTAGTCCAAAACCACCGTCAGTCGAGAAAAAAATTGCAGATACCGATGTTACAGATTTGTTTCAAGAACCTGATAATCCTTTTGCAGCAAAATATCCGCATAATAAAGCACTATTCACAGAATCAGGACACATTCAAGAATTTGATGATACGCCAGGAGCTGAAAGAATACATACTTATCATAGAACTGGAACTTTTGAAGAAATACATCCAGACGGTACTAGGGTTGTAAAGGTAGTAAAAGACAATTACGAAATCATTTTTGGAGAGAATAATATTCATGTAAAGGGTACTGCAAATGTTGTGGTAGATGCTGATGTAAAT
>MDTC01032943.1_pt1 | contig 12563 bp, 15 predicted proteins | sample 811181 | NCBI WGS metagenome assembly MDTC01 (sample SAMN05326644, study PRJNA326480) | marine metagenome | isolation source: seawater | place: Pacific Ocean: North | collected 2011 | reverse complement strand
TTCGTTGAGAATATTGGTTCCAACAAAGCGACCGTCATCGCTGCCTTTACCTTTAGTATTTGCAGTTGCAATAACATTGAAACCATCTGTAGGACGGACATACTTACCAATCTTCTTCAGGAAGACACCCTTGCCCTCAAGAACAGACTGAAGACACAGGATCTTGTTAGAAGCAAGGTCGATCTCATCTAGAAGAAGTACAGCTCCCCTCTCCAAAGCTTCGATGACAGGACCATTGTGCCACACAGTATCGCCATCGACAAGACGGAAACCGCCAATAAGATCGTCTTCGTCCGTTTCGATGGTGATGTTGACACGGATCAGTTCTCGCTTTGTTGCAGCACACGCTTGCTCAACAGAGAGCGTTTTACCATTGCCCGAGAGACCCGTGATAAACGCAGGGTAGAATTTACGGGAAGCAATAATTTTTTTAACAGATTGAAAGTTACCAAACTGGACGAAGGTATCATCTTTTTCTGGGATGTAGTTTACAGCGGATGTTGCAGAAGGTGCTTCGTATGCCTGTTGAATCTCCTGAGCAGTGAGGTTCCAGACACCTGTACCTGATTTATAAGACTTAAGACGCTTGCATGCAGTAGCGTAGGATACGTTCAACTGCATTGCTGCTTCACGGATGTTGGCACAACCCACCTCAGATCCAACGTGCTCAGTCAAATACTGAACAAGATCTTCGGTTGTCACGGGGTTTGGAGCAAAAGGCATTGGTTTGTTTGTTTTGTATACAGTTATTATAGCAGAAAGACCCAGCGATGTGCCAGGTCTAGGACAGTTATTTAATCGAACACTGCTGTCACACCCATAAGGGTTGCCCCAGGGTTTCGTGCTAGAGCAATTTCTCTAGCGTGTTCGTAGTCTCTGGCAATGACAATCTCATCAAAGACTTTGCCAGCAATGAATAGTTGAACTTTACACTTCATGCGATTTGCTCAATGAATGCATTAAGGATAGTTTTGTTTGTCATCTTAGAACCCATATGTTTCTTGAATGCCCTAGTAAGTTCTGCTCTGGTTGCAACTTCACTCTTCTGTTTGACAGTAAGATCTTGAGTTCCAGCACCAGTGCCTTGGTTTGGCATATAGAAAGACTGAGTAAATCCAACTTTGTTTTTGATAGAAGCAAAGCGTTCTTTTCTCCACTGCTTATCGATAGAATCAATTTCATCGAATGCAAACTCACGAACAAGACGAGTAAGTTCTGCTTTACTGCAAATACGAATACCTACCCAGTTGTAATCAGTGATTTCACGGAAGAAGGATACGATCTCCTTTGTAGTGTCATAGGCACTGCTTGAGATTTTACGAGTGTATCCAGTCTTAGGATCGCGAAGGAAGAATACTTTGTTGCGAGCATGACAAAGGTAGGTATATTTATACTCGCTACCATAGTAACGACGATCTTCAGAAAGATGTTCGACGTAACTGATAGGGTTTGCTTCACCATCTGTGAGGCAAATAACATTGACTTTGCTAACACGTTCAGTCTTCTTCATCTGAGCAACAATCTCACGAGTGCAATAGATTGCTTCAGCAAGAGGAGTGCCACCAAGTGCATACTTTGTGCAGGAAGACAAACGATATCCATTCATAGAGAATACCTGAAGATACACAAGTTGCATAGACTTCTCTAGGGATTGTTTGTTCTGCCTTGAAGAGAAGAACTCGAACAAAGTAAAGTCACCATAGACACCAAGTTCATTTTCTTTTTGAGTGATCTCATCACCATCACGTCTGCGATCCATACCATAACCAGACTGGAAAGCAAACACCCTGAACGGAATACCAACTTTTTTACAGAACCAAATTAGATTGTATGTTTGCTTCAGGGTGTCTAGGAGTTGATTACCCATAGAACCAGACCAGTCAAGGTGCATCACAAGACCATGATTCTTACCTTCAGGAATAACAGTAGTCTTCTTGAAGATGTCATCATTGTACTTATAAGTGTGCAGTTTGTTGGTGTCAAGAACACCAGTCCTAGCAGTTGCAGCACGACGATATTCGTCTGCAGACTTCTTCATTTCAAACTGCTTACACAGATAGTTGACAGTCTTCTTACTATCGTTCTTGAAGTTCTCGTAATGAGCGATTCCATACTGAACGTTCTTCTCCCAATACTCTTTATCTGCCTCATCATGATGACCACGTTCATAGAAGAATTGATGGAGGTCAGATTGAACCTCTTTGGTTGGAACGATAATGTCATCGATGTCAGGATTAGGAACAGAAAGATACACCCACTCTTTAGCATTGTCATCGACTAGAGTTTCCAATGCCTGAGCAAGTGCGTCATCAGTCACACACTCAGTCTCATCAGTATCTCCACCTTGATAGGAAGGAACGTCAAGTTGTGCATCATCTTTCTCATCACCTGATTCTGGTTGATCATCAGAATCTTCACCATCCATAGATGGATTCTCAGACTCTTTCTCATCAGAGACAGGATCAACTTCCTCTTCCTTGTCAGCAGTCTGATCTCCATCAGGTGTTGGCATAGCAAAATCTTGTTCAGACTCTTTCTGCTCCTGTTGCTCAGCACAGTATTCGTAGAGTTCCTTTGCGAGTTGCTTGACCTCAGCAAAGGTCTTAGTAGTAGCGACACGTTCAACCCACTCCATCTCAACGTCAGTGAAAGGAAGATTAGGGTTGCCTTTGAAGTACAGGTTGATACGGTCGATGAATGATAGATCTGCAGGATCTTCGTGCTTCACACCGAAGAAGTCTTGATCCCACAGTTCACTGTACCCCTCAAAGAAAGAACGGCGAAGACCAGGATAAGTGACCTTCATCATACGCTCAATACGTGCGTCCTCCAGAACATTCACAAATGACCTAGGTGCATCACCAAAGGATTCGTTAGGAGTATACAGAGCGTGCCCAACCTCATGTCCCACTAGGAGATCGTAGACAGTGTTGGAAGCAGTCTTCCAGATGGGCAGGATGAGAAGTCGCTTGTCCACATCGAAGCAGGCAGTGCTCACTTTCCGATGCTCCACGGTAAGATTCTCAGTTGCGAGCAGTTTAGCGAGGGTGCCTTTGACTTCCTGTGTGTTCATCCGTTTCTCTTGAGTACCCTTATATTATAGCATCCTTGTCCAGATGACAAGGTGACGGGGTGACAGTTTTGTTACTGTCCCAATGCCTTACCACTCCAGATACGATGAAAGCGTTAGTGACCATGTAACTAATAAAAATACTGGTGCGTATGAGAGCAACGTAATTATCGTAAGGAGCTGTCTTGTCGTCACTGAAACTACCTAAACTATACTTCCATATGTCCCAAATCTTTTTCACACAAACATACCTTTGCTATTCATATAGTTTAAAGTTTCTTTTAGTCCACCAATATGCCTTGGACCAATTGCAATTTGGGGATAGTGTGCGTCTCCACCAAACTCCATTTCAAACTCGTGCTTTTCAAAATGCTTTCCTAGGTGGTAGACAATAACATTGCTGTGAACTGCTCTCATTAAATTTGCAGCTCTCTCAGACTCTTGATTGCCGTTACTGTAAATGATTGCTTCCATTAGTCACGTTGTCTCCAATCGTCAGGTTTATCACGTTGGAACCAATCTACAATTTCATCAGCTCCAGAGAACCCCGTTCTGTGATTGGATGGGTCGGGGTCACCTAGTCCCATCCTATTCATAAAATCATCCATACTTCCTTCTTCAATACCTTTAGATTGGCGACGTGCTTTGTTCAACCAATCCCTAGCAAGTGTATGGGACTTTGCTAGTTTTTCTGCCCAGATCATGTCTTCTAGGGGAACTTCTTCGTTGTTAGCGATACACCTACAGATGGACTCCAAACGGAGTCGGTACGCAGTCGAGAGCATAAACCTACACCAGATACAGTGTTATTTAGATTCTAACATAGATGTCAACTCCTCTGTTTTATTCCAGTCAGCATATGCTGAATCAGAACGTGCTTCGAGGATATCTAGAATGTCTTCACGAATCACTTCATTAGACACATAGTCATCTAGGTACATATCAAGTGCTTCCTTGAGATACCTTTTACGATGCCACTCAGGCGAATATGGTTTGTAATCCATGATGTAAGGTTTGGGTAATTTTATTTAGGACTCATCAGACATCTTAGAAAAGTCATTGACTTTTTCAAACTTGATTGTCCTGAGGAACTTGTCTACTAGAATATCCCCTTTGTGAGATATAACAAAGACGTTAGTACCGTTGCCGAGACTGCGAAGAATTTGCAGAAGTTCAGCAGTACCTGACGAGTCCAAAGATGAATCAAATACCTCGTCAAGTATGAGTAAGTTGGTGGCAACACTGTTCTTCATCCTAGCGACTTCGCGCCAAGTAAACAGTAATGCGAGGTCAATTTTTTGTTTCTCTCCCTCAGAGAAAGATGCATAAGAAAATTCATCTCTAAAACGACTCTTGATAACCTCTCCAAACTCTTCGTCTAGCGTGAAGTTAACAAAGAAATCCATCGATTGCAGGTATTTATTAATCAGTTGATTAAAGACAGGCACATATTTTTTGATAATCTGACGTTTGATACCAGAGTCCTTCAACAAAGTAGACACAACCTGATACTCATCAAGTTGTTGACTAACTGCAGCACAGTCTTTTTCAGTTTTCTGATGTTCCTTCGATAGTGTTTCGAGGATCTTTTCATGTTCAATGATACTAGGTCTGTCTTGCAGTTCTAGAATCTGTTTGTTGATCTCAAGATTATCCATCTCAAGACGAACAATCTCTCGTTCTGCAGCAGTTGCATCACTACGAGTCTCATACAGTTTAGCAGAGACCTCTTCCATCTTAGTGATAACTTCTACTGCTTCAGTAATATCTTTAGAAAATTCTTCGATTTCAATAGCAAGGTTCTTGCCACTCTTGGTCAAAGTTTTTACCTGTTCTCCTTTGAAGACTTCACCGATCTCCTGAGTGCAGGTAGGACAAGTATGATTCGCTTTGAAGAACTTCAGATCTTTAGCAACCAACTTAAGTTCAGACTTTTTATCTGCTTGAGCTTGACGAAGTTTACGAACAAACTTTCTTTGACTTTCAGTGTCATCAACCTGTTCTTCTAGGATGATAACATCATCCTTAAGTTTCTTATGACGGAGTGACACTTCCTCAATCTTCTGCTGATTGGTTTCAATTCTCTTCCGTCTTTCTTCCTGACGATTATCATTTACTTCCTGTAGAGATGCGATCAATCTGTTCTGAGAAGTCAACTTCTCTGAAGACAGACGAAGCATATGTCCACAATCATTTTGTTGCTGTTGGGTAGAACGAACTCTATCCTTCAACAATGCATTCATGTTTGAGAAGATGTTGATGTCAAGTAAATCTTCAATAACTTCTCGTCGGTGAGATGCTTGGAGTTGCATGAAGGGGACAAAAGTTGATGATCCCAATATGACAACTTGAGTAAAACTTTTGAAATTGAGTTTGAGGATTGACTGCTCCAAGTATTTCTGCGTATCCTTGACGGCAGCATCCTGGTCAACCAGTTTGTGATTTTTATAAAGTTCAAATACATTAGGTTTGATTCCCCTGAATACACGATACTCATCTTTACCAATAGAGAAACACACTTCTACTTTTGTGCCCTTCTCATTGATACTGTTTACCAGTTGACTTTTGTTGATCTTCCTAAAAGGTTTGTTGAACAAAGCAAAACACAGGGCGTCCAACATAGTGGACTTCCCTGCGCCATTGTCTCCAACAATCAAAGTTGATGGTGACTCGCAAAAATCAATCTCTGTCCACTGGTCACCTGTAGATAAAAAATTCTTCCAGCGGATAGTTTCAAATGTAATCATTACGGGGGAACAATAAGATCGTCTTTTTTAACAACAGAATAAGTGTAACCATAAGTATTGCAGTTGATAGCAATAACTTCCTGGTCCACTTCCATAACTTCTAATTCTTCATCATAATCATCTGCTTGCAATAGTCCAACATATCTTTCGGCGTCATCAACATCTTCAAAGACTGTGACTGTCTTTGATAAATCTTTGCTGTTGACTGCATAAATGCCACCTGTTTTTTTGTCGGTTAATACAAACATTAGAGTTCGGATGCTTCCATGTACAGTGATCTCATTACAGACTTTACGTTTGACTTATCAACTTTTAGATCTATTTCATCTATGTAGTTGTCTAAGAGAGTCATTGTGTCTTCGGATTCCAGCACTGAATCTGATGAGGATTCAACACTGAGATCTTCTACAATCTTGAGATCACCAAGAGACATATCTTGAAGTTGCTTGACTGCATAGTCAAACTTAGCATAGTCACCCTTCTCTTCTACGATTAGTTTGACGAATGCTCCTTTGAGTTCGGTCTCATCTGGTAATACAACTCCGTTATTATAATAGAGCTTATGAAAAATGTCAAAAGGATTCCTGTAGAAAGTTGTCCTAAGACTTTCAGTATCGAAAGTATGGAATCCTCTTTTAGTTCCGTAGTCATTCCAATATAACTGATAGGGGTTACCCAGGTAATTAATGTTGCCCTTGGTGGACTTCATATGGTAATGACCTGAGAACACTTTCTTGAACTTAGAGAAGTGAGTGGGATCCATACCCCGATCCATTACATGACCAGGGTGAGCTTCAAACCCATTAAGCTCAAGATGCCCCATACAGATAGTAGCATCACTTTCAGATACAGTTCTGAGGGTATGCTCGTAGTTCTCGTCACATATCCAAGGAAGAAGAAGTACAGAAACACCACCGATAGTAATGGTAGTAGGTTCAGTATAGAGACTGATGTTCCTGTATCCCTCAAGTAACTCACCTGGGGCGTTAACTCGTAAAGTGTTCTTGTAGTAGATATCATGATTGCCTACTAGCATATGCATTTGGACACCTAACTTAGCGATAGGATCAAACCACATATCTTTCGCTGCTTCCAGCGACATAAAATTGATTGATCTTCGCTTGTCAAAAGTATCTCCCAAGCATATGATATGCTCAATACCATACTTCTTGATGTAAGGCAGAACTACATCACCGTAAAATCTACGATAATGATCTATGAAATGTACATTGTCGTTTCGGACACCAAAGTGCTGATCAGTTATCAGTAGGATTTTCATTCTTACCTTGTTCTAAATCACGAAGTCTTTTGCGCCAGTAACCGCGCTCATTGTCGTCTCTGCAAGCATTGTCTCTTTCGATTGCTTCCTGCAGTCTTTCTCGGTCTGTTTTTTGGGTCATCGTTTGGAGTTCATCTCTACGCGGGACTTGATCTGATTATATCCTGAATCCGTGTCACCGTCAACTGTGAAGACGTGATCGTATCCAGACTTCTCCAAGATCTTATCCTTGATCTCCATTTGCCTTTTCTCTTTTTGTATCCTTCTAAGGAAGGCATAGTACACAATCTGTGTAAAGTATGCAAAGGGGTTCTTAGATTTTGCTGGATCGAAGTTATCAATGTATTGGATGCAGTTCTCTATACCATCACATACCATGTCATCCTTGTACATATAGTTAATGAAGTTAGGACGATATGAAAGGTGAGTGGCAATCTTCAAGAAGCAACTTCCAATGTAGTTATTTACCCTCGGTTTATTAGGGGACTCCCAGTTTTTTAAAATATTAAATTGCTCATCTCTTTCCATTTCTGCGAGACCGTCAATTTCCTTACAGGCAGCAACAAATACTTTCTCTTTGTACTTGACGATAGCAGCAAGAAACTCTTGGTTATCAACGTAGTGTTGTTTTTGTTTTTTGACAGTTCTCATTTCGTGTCTCGCTTTATGTACATTATAACACACTTGACAAGAACGTCAAGTACCTGTAGAATAACCTTGTGAGAGGTTCAGAAATACTATATCTATTACTTAGTAATGTCTGGTGAAGACTTATAGATCTTCTCTAGCAGGGAGCGTGCATCTTTTGTTGTACCCAGATGACCCATCTCTTTTTGTAGGTCAATACGGGTACTATCCTTTTTTCCAATATCTTCCCCCATAATAAATGCTTGATACATGTAGGAAACTTCTTTACTCATAGAAGTGACCGTGATGATATCTTTCTCAGGAAGAATGAAGAAGTCTTCATCAGAGAATTGCATCCACTTTGCAAATCCCATTCCTCTGACGGTGCGACCGTCTTCGGTTTCCTTATGGATGATCTGAGTACACACAGGATCTTGGATGAACACAAGAGTCTGTCCATCATCCTCTGTCAATACTGCTTTGCCCAGGACTTCATCCCCACTAACGAGTTTGAATATCCCGAAAAATTCTTCGTCGTGTCTTGCGTAGTTAATCATAAGCTTTTACTTTTACATCTATGATTTCATACTGAAATTTTTCTTCGTTGTAAACCTTGACTCTTTCCATCAAATGATTGAGAGTATAGTTGTTACCTCTATCGGTGGAAATGTCATCCGCAATATCATATAATGTTGCTTGTGATTTGTTTTCGCCTTTCCTCAGAACACGACCTATAGATTGAAGGTTCCTCACTCTGGACTTAGAAGGACTAGCGAAAATAACGTTGTGTAATCTTTTAATGTTAATGCCAGTAGAGAATGTACCATATGAAGCAACGATAATGGCATTGTCCGATTTCTCAGTAAGTAATCGAATGTCTTCACGGTCATCAACATCGACACCACCATGTACAAAGTACACTGGTCTGTCTGTGTGACTATTTATCATCTCGTAAAGAGGGACTCCGTGCCTCTCTACATAGTTGAAGAGCACTAATGTATTTCCCTTGAGATCGCACGCTAAGTTGCGAATGAATTTATTTCTACCAGTATGATCTACTAGATATCCGATCTCATCTTGATAACCTTCAAACAATTGTTCCTCGTGCTTGAGGAGCACTATCTTTACTTTTAACTTGGCAACGTGACCTGCTGCCATCAATTGATTAGTTCTTGTAACCTGAGAGCATCTACCGAATACACCTTCCAGAACTAACTGGTTGACGTTTGCACCATCTAATGTACCAGTGAAACCAATGCGATACTTACAGGCATGAAGTTTGCCCATCAGAGAAGTCAAAGATTTAGCTTTGAAAAGGTGCGCCTCGTCACCGATTACAACGTCGAACCTATCAAACCACTTACGAGGTTCTTTATAGATCGATTGCCAAGTGGTAATTACTACTTGATGGTCCGTATATTTGTTTGCCCCCGCATATATTTTGTGGCAATTTTCGGCACACATCCATCCGTATTCTGTAAAATCTTTATGCATCTGCTCGACGAGCGATGTAGTTGGGACTACAATTAAAACGCTCCTGTCAACGTTCGCGTGGAATCTAACCAGTGCATAGATCATCAGAGACTTACCTGATGCTGTGGGCGATAATAGTAATCGTCTGTTGTATTTCAGTGCTTCGTATATTGCCTTATATTGATAGTCGCGTACCTTTAACGCAGGTGGAAGTCCTAAGGATTTTACAAAACCAACTACCGACTGAGGAGTAATGAATTCATTCTGTTCTAAAGGATGACCAAAATACTTACAGTCTTCCATCCTGTAACGATATCCTTTCTCATCCGCCCAGTCCATGAGATAGTCTAAGAGACCGCAATAAATCTCTCCTGTCGCTGGGGAGAAAAGACGGATTTTTCCATCCCATCCTTTCCAACGACGTTGCTTCTGCATAAACTTCGCTTGCTCTACCTCAAAGGTAAAGAAGTCTGCTAACTCATAATTGATGTGAGGTTCTGCCTCAACTTTAAGATAAACTTCATTCTTCTTACGAATAAGGAGGTCCATAAAACCATGCTACCAAAGATTTTCTCACTCCAGAAGTGACGGGGCGAACCCTATGCCATTGATCTCCTTGGAAAAAGATAGCAGACCAAGGTTGTAACTTAAAAGTTTTGTACCTTGGATCTGCATCTGGTCTATATATCTCCAAATCAAACTCGCCTCCTTCGTAGTCATCATTCAAGAAGAGAGTCATACTAATCTTTCTGATGAATCCGTTCACTGGTCTTGGATGCTGGTCAACGTGCCAATCATAGAAGTCTCCCTGACCATACACACCAAACTGCACAGGTTCTATACCTGCAAGGTTCAGGTTCCAGTGAGCAGATCTGTTGATCTGTTTAGACATACGCATAAGCATGGATAAGAGTTCTATGTCTCTCACCCACGCTACTTCTGAACTTCTCGTAGATCTGTGACTACTGTGTAACTCGCCCTTCTTCCAATCCAGATCTTTTGAAATTGCTTTTCTGACAGTGGCAATTGATTGCCTGTTGAAACTAACTTCTTTGTAGTAGAGTCCGTAGTTCATTAGAATCCATTCTGAAACCTCTTCCACTCGATAGCGTTCTTGATATGATATGTGCGACTGTTGATCATCCTCAGTACGCCATCAAGAAAGAAGAGCACTTGATCTATGTAGTCTATCTTGTATTGTAGTTTTCGCACGTCATCGTCTGCATCGATGAACATACTGATCTCTTCTTTGGTTGTCAGTTTCAGATCAAACGGCATCTCTTTGTACACCGTAGCAGGTGCTTTGCCTTTGTAATACAACCATTTCTCTTTCATCATTCCACGCATTTCACTCTGCCTCTCTTTCTTCATCAGAGAGTAAGTGTTGTAGAACTCCATGTATTTCATATGGAGTTGAGGAATTGCTAGAGAATCATTATCGTGTAAATCGTCATCCAGTTTGGAATCAGTTTTCCACATTGTCTGTAGTTGTTCTAGATTCATTACTAAAAGAATACTTAAATTTCATTGCTTGAAGAAACCAAGCATCTGTGAGACACTTCGGTCCTTCCATTATAATACGTGCTTGCTTATATTTCACTGATGGATCTGCAAGGGCACGTTTTTTCCAGTCGGGTAAATTATCTTCGTGTTGCACTGTTAACGTTTCTTACCTCGTAAGTAGTGTACTTGAAAGTTGCGGTTGCTGTAAAGTAATCATTGTCACTTCCTGTGACATCAAAGTTTAATGTACTTAGATTTGTAGGGAACAAATCTTTGAATACAATATCAAAGTTCGCTCTGTTGTTATTGTTCAGAACTTGTAGAGTAGCATCAGAAACTTTTACATCTTGTTTCGGATTCTTTTCGTTTGCCTGTTTCCAAAGAGTTCTTTCAAACAGTTCTTGGGGTGTACCTAAGGCACGCATCCAATTGTGTAACTGCATATAGTTCTCTAAGTTTTCATCGACAATAAATTCTACACTAAAGTCTGCGTATTGCATATTCCCGTCGATAGGAATACGAACCAGACCTCTAGTTGGAATGTCTACTGTGCCAAGACTAATCTCAGGGATTTCCGCTTTCTGACATAGGAACGAAACTTTCCTTGCCTTATCGAGAATGAAGACGAACCCGATAGGAGACAGAAAATTTCTGTTTGTTAGTTGTTCTTCGTACCAGTTTGCCATGTTATGCGTTGATATTTTCTAACCAGGATGTTGCGATAAACTTTTCGCCAGAGAGAGGAGGATTACCTCTATGGACGTGTGTAAAACCTGCTGGCCAGATAAGAACACGACCCTTTACTGGTTTGTACCGTTTTGCTTGATACAAGAACTCAGTTTCACCACCGTCTTCCACATCGTTTAGATACATCATTGTCGCAGCAATCCTGCGATTACAACCGAAGTTACCCTTCTCATCGTGCCAAGCGTGATACCCCTGTTGAGGAAGTGTTCTTTGCACATTCAGATATACCTGTTGGTATCTGTAGTGAAGGAGTTGTTCGTATTTGTCAATGTAGTGTTCTAAACAACTACCGATAATTTCATTGTATACCTTCATATATTCATAACCGCAAGAGTGGTCAAGCATGAATTCTTCAGTAACTAAACTACTGTCAATCCTTGCGTGTGCCTTTCTCTCCTGACCAAACAATCCTTTTCTATCAAACGTAGCACCACATTTGTTTTGGTAGTGCCAATACTCAATAAAATCAGATGTATCGTAGTTGGTATCAAAAATTCCAATGAAGTCTTCAAACTGAATATCAGTAATCTTCATAACGATTCATAGTGTGTACAGATATTTAGGCACAAAAAAAGAGGGCATTTCTGCCCTCAAAGACTTCCTTCACACGGTAAAGTTATTTATAGGGGTTTGAGTTCATAGGAGTAACCTCTTGCAAATTCGTTTACATTGTGATTGATTTGTAATATCGCACTCAATCAAGCACTCATAGTAGTCATTCAGTTTTTGATTTTCGACTTCAAATTCGTCGATGGTTGTTTCAAAATGACGCCATTCATCAAGTTGATTTCGCGATGTTAGGTTGTGCATGGTCCTCACCTCCATAACTGGGAACAATAATATAAGAAAGGTCAGGGATCATTTTTCCACCTCGCATAACTCTGCTACTATCTAGTTGTTTTGTTAGCAAATTCTGACTGTCTGAATTAACTCTTATTTTTTGTATACGTTACTACAAAAAGTATTGTAAACCAAAAAAAAGAGACCCCGTAGGGTCTCTGTAAAGTATGTGAACCAATATCACATGAGGTTTGCAACCTGTACACGTCTGTAGTAGCGGTTGCTGTTTGCAGTCAGAGCGCCAGAACCTTGAGTCAGACCTTGGGAGAAGGGGTTC
>MDTC01275587.1_pt1 | contig 12564 bp, 7 predicted proteins | sample 811181 | NCBI WGS metagenome assembly MDTC01 (sample SAMN05326644, study PRJNA326480) | marine metagenome | isolation source: seawater | place: Pacific Ocean: North | collected 2011 | reverse complement strand
TTCTTTCGGGTGCCTCGAGCTCAGTGGGGATTCGCCAGTTCTCCCATCATTCACGAAGGAGTCGTTCTTATCCAGTGCGACGTATTGAAAAACTCCTTTCTTGCCGCTCTCGATCTGGAGACTGGCAAGGTCCTCTGGAGAAAGCCACGAAACGATCTGCCTGCTTGGAGCAGTCCAGCCGTTTATGGCGAGGGCGCAAAGACGCAGGTAATTCTTAATGGCTACCGTCACATCGGAGGGTACGCTTTTCGCACCGGGGCCGAAATCTGGCGGTTTCGCGGTGGCGGGGATATTCCCGTGCCTACTCCCGTCACCGGGCACGGTCTCGCTTTCATCACCAATGCTCATGGGAAATTGGCGCCCATCTATGCCATCAAACTTAATTCCCAGGGTGACGTTTCCTTGAAAGACGGAAAGGCTTCAAGTGAGCAGGTCCCTTGGAGCGTAAATCGTGGCGGTGCCTATATGCAGACCCCAATTGTGTACGGTGATTACTTTTACAATTGCCGGGACAACGGCGTGCTTGCCTGTTTCGAGGCTAAGACGGGGCGCTTGGTCTTTCAAGCCCGTCTTGGATTGGGATTCGGTGGATTTACCGGTTCACCGGTAGCTTCGGGCGGAAAGATCTATTACGTAAGCGAGGTCGGCGACGTTGTTGTTATCAAGGCGGGTGTTACCAAACTGAAAATTCTCGCCAAGAATCCTTTAGGTGAGATATGCCTGTCCACCCCGGCGATTTCCAATGGTGAATTGTTCTTCCGCACTCGCCACCATTTAATAGCCATATCCGGCAAATGAAAACTCCATTCAGATTTATTTCGTACCTAATTTCGCTCTGGGCTCTTTCGATACTTTTCGTCCGCGGTCTGGAACCTGCCAAGATCATTTCGATCTGGCCGGGCGATGCTCCGGGTGAAGTGAAGGGCGAGGTTGGGGAGGAAGCCCCAAAGCCCAATCGTCCTGGTTCCAAGAAGATCATACGCCTCGGCAATGTCTCCAAACCAACGATTTCACTTTTCCCCGCACCCAAGGAAAAGGCTAACGGAGCCGCCGTTCTGGTCTGTCCCGGAGGTGGTTACAACATCCTTGCCTACGATCTTGAGGGTACCGAGGTTTGCGAATGGCTAAACTCCATAGGCGTTACGGGCATATTGCTTAAATATAGGGTTCCTCGTCGAAAAAACCGTGAAAAGCACGAGGCTCCCTTTCAGGATTCTCAACGAGCGATGGGAATCGTTCGAGCCAATGCCAATGACTGGGGGATCGACCCCCAGCGCATCGGCATTCTAGGCTTTTCCGCCGGCGGGCATTTGACGGCCACGACACTCACGAACTACGGCAAGCGAACCTACGACCGGCTCGATGCCTCAGACGACCTGTCCAGTCGACCTGACTTCGGAATTCTGATCTATCCCGCATACCTCGTGGACAACGAGACCAAGTCGAAACTGGAACCCGAGATAAAGTTAACGAAGGATACTCCTCCATGCTTCTTTGCCCATGCGGGTGATGATCGTATCCCGGCCGAGGGTAGCGTGCAAATGTACCTTGCCCTGCGTCGAGCCGGCGTCAAAGGGAGCGAGCTTCACGTTTATCCCAAAGGTGGGCATGGGTATGGTTTGCGAGCTTCCGATCATCCCGTGGTTTCTTGGCCCGCTCGGGCCGGTGCATGGATGAAGTCCATTGACCTGCTTAACGCTAAGTGATTCCTGATAGTCAAAGGGCATTGCGCTACCATGAGCGGGGCGAACCGCTCGACGTTCTGAAGCTGGACGAAATTGCTGTGCCCGAACCCGGCGAGGGTGAAGTTCTGCTCGAAATGCTGGCTTCGGCCATCCACCCTTCCGATATGGGCTTGATCAGTGGTTCCTACGGCAATCTGCGAGAACTGCCCGCCGTCGGCGGACGCGAAGGAGTAGGGAAGGTAGTCGCCGTTGGGCCCAAGACCGAAGAGAAGTTATTGGGCAAGATTTGCTCCCTGCCGGAGGGAAAAGGAACCTGGCTGGAATATTCTATCGCAAAAGCCGAGGAATTGATTCTTCTGCCTTCACTTGTACCGCCCGAGCAATTGGCGCTAGCCATTATAAATCCACTCACCGCATGGCGACTCCTGAACGACTTCGAGTACCTCCGCCCCGACGACTGGATCGTCCAGAACGCCGCCAACTCAGCCGTCGGCGTCAGTGTCATTCAATTCGCAAAGCGTCTCGGCGTGAACGTCTTTAATCTTGTTCGACGCGAAGAGATTCGTAAACCGCTAAACGAGCTAGGCGCCAATCATGTTTTGATAGACGACGAAGATTCTACCGCCGCCATTCGTGATCTGACCAACGGGGCAGGCTGCCGCCTGGCCTTGAATTCAGTGGGCGGTCGCAGTGCCGTCCGTCTCGCCAAAAGCCTATCCTCGGGTGGCGTTCACGTTACTTTCGGAGCCATGACTGGAGAGCATGTGCGTTTTCCTACGCGCAACTTGATATTCGATGATGTTCGCTTTGTAGGTTTCTGGTTGGACCAGTGGAAGCGTTCAAGAGACCTTTCCGCCCTCCGGAATGCTGCGGAAGAAGTCCTTCAGCCGCTCGCCATGACCGAGATTCGTCACTTGGTCGATTCCACTTACACTCTCAACCAATTTCAGGACGGCCTCAAGCGAAACGCCGAACCTCGCTTAGGCAAGGTATTGTTCGTTCCCGAAAAGAAGCCTGAGTGAATGACTGTGACTCGATTCGAATTTCCAGATTTAACCTGACCAAGGCGATGCCAATTTTTTCTTTAGAGCTGAGATCGAGAAGTACTTCCCGGGGCAGAGAGTGTGTCCCGGATGGAGAACCTTGTGGGTGATCACGTTTTTTGCAGAGATGTTGCAGCGCTTCATCAAGTAGCGGCAAAGTCCCTCCAGCACCTTCAATTGCTTGGCTGTGGGACGTCGGGTTTCGAAGTTGCCGATTAGGCAAATTCCAATCGTGGTCTTGTTCCAGCTCTGTTTTTTTACGTGACCGCCATCCAATTGCCCTTTCCAGCGCCCGCCGAAGTAGATTTCACCATCCTTGGCTTTTCGGGAACCGTTGGAGATGACGAAATGGTAGGCGAGTCCGTTCTTCATGCCTCTAGCCTTGTGGACTTTGTGCATGTTCACGGCGTCGTCGATGTTTGTGGCGCTGTGATGGATTATGATTTTCTTCCACTTGCCCGGAGTGGGACGAATGCCGCCTAGGATCTTGAGACTCTGAGCGTCGAGCAGGGGAGGAGGGGGCTTGTAGGTCGAGGTTCCGCCCTTGTTTAATGGAATGATGAGTTTTTGGCCGATTTTTATTAGGTTCGCGCTGGCGAGTTGGTTACGAGCGGTGATGGCGCTTGCCTTGGTCCCGAATCGGGTCGCAATTGCACCAAGGCTATCGCCTTTTTTTACCACATAGGGCACTTCCGGGGCGGAACCATCGGGGATTTTTAGCTTTTTACCGACGAAGAGCAAATTGGGGTTTTTAATGCCGTTAATCGCCTGTAGAGCGTTTGCCGACACGCCATACTTGTTGGCGATGCCGCCGAGGGTCTCCCTCTTTTGAACGACATGAACCCGTTCGGCCAAGGTCGAGCCGATAACGAGAAGAAAAAACGTAAGAAATAAAGCGAAGCGTCCCATCTAGGTTATTAAGACAGGCATAGGTGACGTTTCGTTGAAGGAGGCAACACTGAAAATCCAAGATTTATATATTTGGCGTTTCTGTTTTGCACTTCGGGCATCAATGGTTAGTGAACATTGTCGTGAATTTAAAATGGAAGCTATGGTTAGCGTCACAAGGTCTTTTGGTCATTACGGTTGTCATCATACAGGCTGTGTTTCACCGATCGATCGAGGTCGGTCCAATTCTCGGCATGCCAAAACGTTCCTATTCCGAAATTATTTTTAAGATACCTGCTACAATTCCGGAAAAATTCACTAAAGATGAAGTCGACCCCAAAATATGGGACGCCCGCTTACCCATGACCAAGCAAGAGAGCATAACGCGTCAATTAAGACGATATCGCCTCGCTTACAGGCAGGAAGTGGGTTTGCGAACCGCCTTTTACGGTGGAGTGGTGGTAAATCTTCTCTATTTTTTTGCTTTTCATTTGGGCTATGCGTATTTTCGAAGGCAGATTCGAATCCCGGATTCTTGATAGCTTTTCTGTGAAAAAATGCATTATTCCATTAAGTAAAATTCTGTGGAGGATTTAAGTGTTGCGAAATCGGGTCGACTTTAAAGATATTCATATTTCATTTTTTGCCGTGCCCTTTCTTTTTCCCAACCTAAGAGCCTCCGTAGCGATTTTAATCGCAGTTCTTTTTGCGTGCTCCTTTTTCATTCGAGTTCATGCTGCTGACGTCAATACTTGGAGCGAATTGAAAACGGCAATTGAATCCGGAAGTGATGCAATTATTGAAATCAAAGGTAACCTTACCGCTGATTCTACAATCAACGTCACTAGGGGTGTTGCCATTAACGGTAATGGTAATACCGTTGTCGCATCTGGTTTCGCTGGTCGTTGCTTTTCCGTAACCACCACGGGTAAAGTTATTTTCAATGTGGACGACGGTAAAGCTTTGCAACCGCTTGCAGGTGGTTTGACCTTTTCAGGTGCCTCTGGTGGTGCTCTGGTGGTGACGGATGGAACTGTTCAATTTTTTCGAACGAATTTCTTTAATAGCGGCGACGGCAGTAAAGATGGTGGAGCTATCCAATTTAAAGGGGTTAAGCTTACTTTGAATTCATGCTCTTTTAACGGAAACCGTGGTCGTGATGGTGGAGCAATATTTTCACTATCTCCTGTTGTCGTCTTGAATTCAACCTTTGGCTCAGCCAACGACAGTATTTATTTGGACAATGGTACAGGTACCAAGAACTCAGCCTTAATTAACAATAATATTTCGAGCAATGTCGAGTTGGGGCAGGCTACCAACATCTTTCATTATAACATCCACACGGGCGTTTTGACACCTACCAATACTGCCCCACCTACGAATGGTGGACTGTCGAGCAAGTGGCCCGGAGATGTCCCTAAGTTTGATGCCGGTAGGTCTAACGGAGGTTTTTGGGAGAGGCATTTCCGAAAGGATAAAGGAGACTTGGGTGGCGATAGCGCCGTTGATGACGGTCCGCTTGAATCAAACTCTCGCCCCCCTAAAAAGTATGGTTTACTGAATGTTTCTACGGGTATTGGCTATGCTGAACCAAGCACGGGGAACTCGATAGTACTGTCTTCCACTTCAGTCGCGTATGATGGAGGGTGGTCACTGGATCTTCCCAAACCCACTGTTAGCATTTTGCCCCTAAGGATTGAGACCAACACGCTTCAACCATTTTTATTTATTCCCGAAGATCTGGACGTAACTATTGAATCCGATCTCTCCGGTTTACCGGGTGTTGATATTGAGGAAATTCTCGTAGATGGTGCAAATATAACATCCCCCAAGAAGTTTTTGGCAGGTGCCTCGGGGGTAAGCGCAAACGGTCTGCACGATGTCTCGGTGAAGTTCAAAGATATCGTTTACACCATTGAGAACAGGCAGCTCCAAATTATAGATCCCGAAACCAAGGCAATAAGCAATGCTACAGACATTGTTTTTTCTCTCACCGATAAGGACGGTGTCTCTGTTTCTACACTATCCCCGGGTGAGACCGTTTGGGTCCATTTGAAACACGGCAAGGGGTACGTGGTCGGGAATATTGGCTTTGGCGCGCCTCCGAACGAAACCAATGCTTCCAGAAGGCTTTTGGGTAACGTGCTTACCGATGACGGAGACGACACCGATACAGGACTGTTTTTCGTTCAGTCGACGTCCAGTGACGCCTCTCATACTTTCAAGAGTGATTCGAATAATACTTATTATACGCTAAAAATAACCGAAGGTTTAGCTGCTCTAGCGGAAAACAGGGGTGATGCTTTTGACAAGAAAATAAGGCTCTCCTTCACTCTTTCCCAACCCCTCTACGAACTCTATGGCATCGTCGACCCCCGAGGAGCGATGCCCACCGACGGAACAGGTTCCCGTCCCACCGGCAGCATTAACGGGAAAACCGAAGACACTGACTTTCTTCCGGCTTCGAAAGTTACCACGAACAGCTTGGACCTTACTGCTGTGCCCAATAACGGTTACAATTTCGTGGGGTGGATGAGATGGCAGGATTACAATAAAACCATTGCTGATCAGATTGCTCTTGGAGACACTGACCCAAATAGTAATAACTGGTCCACTGCATTGAGGGCAGACCCCTCAAAATTTCTCTACAAGGGATTGAATCCAGACTCAACAACTCTTGACAAAAACATGTCGGACGGAGACGTCGACCCTGATTTTAAGTTTCGAGTGGTGGCTTTGTTCGAGCCGAAGAAGTGGAACCTAGTCGATATAAATAATTCAAAATCAATCCGCGGCGCCATAGGAGAAGACGTTCCTGCCTTGATTACAGTAGTTCCGGACAAAGCCAAAAGCTCTGATGGGCGTTATTACGACGGAACTAAGGTCGAAATAACCATTCGGCCTGATAAATCCTATCAGTTCATGGGGTTCGAGGGTGTTGACTGGATCGCGTCTCCCGGAGAAGACAGCGAAGGTCTTTACTATATCCTGAAGCCCACCATGACTCAGGATTACACCCCTGTATTCGTATTTTCTCTTCGGGACTTCAGAATGGAGCAATTAGTCCAGTTCGGCGCTGAGGGTGCGATCAAGACTACCCCCCGCCACGCCTTGGGGGACGTGGTGCAGATTGAACTGGGAGATGAAAGCGGATATGCTTTCGATGGTTGGAAGTTGGAGAAATACTCACGTCTGACCAAACGGTTGGAGTATCCCCCCATTTGGGATAAGAACGGTACACCCGCTCGTTTGGAAATTGCTTCTTCCGGAGAAGCTGTTGTCAGCGAATCCAATTCCACGCTGGAAAACAACTCTACCATTGTCATCAGCGGAATTCGCGACGACTACCTGCTAACAACAATTTATAAAAGAAAGGCCGTTGTCGTAACGACGCAAGTGGACGGAAACGGTTCGATCGAGCCTAATACCGCAAACCGGACTTACACGGTCGGGGATACTCTGCAACTTATTGCAAAACCTGCTCCGGGTTTCCGATTCGTGGAGTGGAAAAACCATCATGACAATTCTTCGAACTTGTCTTCTCAGTATGATTTTCCTCCCATGATTACAGATCAAAACATCACTGCCGTATTTGCTCTTGAAGAATATTCAGTGAGCAGTTCCCCATTATTGCCACCCGGTTTTGAATTCACCTCAAATGGTTTGAGGAATGAAGTATTGATCACGGGTGGCCCTTATTATTACGGTGAAAAAATTTCCGTTAGTAGTTTTAAAGCACCTCCGGGTTGGTTAGATAAAGGGGGGTATTCTATTTTGGATGATCGAAATCGGACTGTTTCCTATTATGATAATTCGGGGATTCTGAGCTTTGACATCAAATCCAATGTGGTAATTCGGGCTAAACTAGAGCCGGATTTTGCAGATACTGACGGTGACGGTCTCACTAATAATCAAGAATTTGAGATTTGGGGGCCCGCCCCGAATGACGTTTTGACGGCGATCAACGTTAGCGATTCCGATTCTGATGGTTTTGTTGATGGCTGGGAAGTGACATACGGATTCGACCCGAAAAATACTGCTGACCCTGTTCCGGATGACGATATTGACGGCGACGGTCTCACCAACCTCCAAGAATCGATCATGGATACAAATGCCACGAACAAGGATACCGACGGGGACGGCTTCACCGACTCCTACGAAGTGAATCCCCTTAGAGCTTGGAGCCCAGTTGACAGAAACTATACAATTCAAGTTTCGAAAGTTTCATTGGTTCCGCTGGCTAACCTCACTTCAGACGATTTGGGTGTAGTTAAGCTTGGGATGGGGGGGGCTCCTTTCGAGGGTATGCAATCTAAGGATGAGAATGAATTCATCGAGATTTACGCCGAAGCCAAGCCGGATTATGACTTCTTGAACTGGTCCTTGGTTTGGGATCAAAATGCATCTCCAAAAGTCATATCGCAACTTCAAGACCTCAACTCAAGTCGTTCCACGCTGAATCCTCTTCCCCTAGAAGTTCATGCAGACATGCAAGTCGCTGCTGTATTTGTCCCCAAGGGTAGTTTCTATACCGTAAACCTGTCCGTTGCCCCTAGCCCTGATGGAGTATTGGGAACCGTTAGGGTTCTTCCCGACGACGGCATCTATATGGCTGATGCTAACGTAACTATTGATGCAGTCGCTATTGATGGTTATTTTTTTGGTGGATGGAAAGGCGACGTGAACAGTACAGCAAACCCACTGGTTTTGAGTTTGGATCGTTCGCTCTCACTTATTGCTTCTTTTTATCGAAAGGGGTCCGTTTTGACTCTTTCGGGTTCAGTTACTAAAATTGAAGACGTCTTCCCAGGGGTGATCGAAGGAACTGGCGTCGCTGCTCAAAACGAAGTGAGAAAATTGAGAGCAAAACCCTATCCCGGTTACTTGTTTTCGAATTGGGCAGGAGACATTCCTTGGAAAGATTCTGATGAAAACGTAACTATTACTGTTTCTCAAGATTACATCTTTACTGCAACGTTCCGTAAAGACACGAATGATTCGGATGGTGATGGTTTGGATAACTTTACCGAAATAGTTGTCCTCAAGACTAATCCTGTCCTTGCCGATACGGATGGAGACGGCATGAGCGACGGCTACGAAAACCTCAATAAGCTTAATCCACTTTTAAGCGACTCGATTTTAATCAATTTACTTGCTGCCGATTCCATTCTCGCTCGTTCCGAAGGTTTTGAGGAAGGAAAAGCGGCTGGTTTAAAGTTTTGGGCGGATTTTAATGCGACCATGGCTCAAAATGGTTTTTCCTTCATCCACTCCAACGAACGCAACGATCTGTATCGTTTCATTGCCGGGCCTTCGGCACCCGGCCAAAAAGGGCTAGGATGGTTTTACACGGAGCAACACGGTTGGGCTTGGTTGCGGGCTAACACTCCAGGTTGGATATACATGCAGAATGGGCGTCAGATCACTTTCCCGGAATCAGTCACCCTTAATTGGCTCAACCTTAATCCTGCCCAGTCCTACTTCGATGATACTCTTGTGCGCGAAACGAGTTATCCTTTTAGGCAAGAAGAGTTTTTCTGGCTCCAAGGACAGAGTAGTGGAGCGCATTATCCTCTTAATGCTGCAATGACGGGTTCTCCGTCATCGGGAATTGGAAATAACACTGATTCCGGTTCGAGCGTTGGGAATTCCAACTCAGGTTCTGGTAGTGGGTTCAGTGACCTTCGTTAATTACCAGTTAACAATGAAGGCAGGTTTCTATTTACAGTGTGTTTTCTTATGTTTCTTAGTTGCTGGATTGAACAGCCCCTCAGTCGGTCAGTATATATCCGATCGTGATACGAATTATCTTTTGGAAGGCGTTACAGTTTCTACCGCAATTCCTCCCTTTTACCAGAACCTTGACGAAAAGACCTACTATCACTCTCGCCAAATTCATGGGATGAAGGAGGATATCAATGCGCACTCCAGAAACTTGAGGGACTTGAGGATGCGTTTCAACAAAGTCTTCTATGGTCGTAAGACTTCAGGCGGCGCTGCAGATCCCTTTCAAGTTGGGGCTACTCCGCAAATGCCGATCCAGAAGGATGAGAGTCCAAAGATGGAATATATTCCACCTTCGGCCAAGGAACCACGCGTTCATTATGAGCCATCTCAAGCTGATGCGAATATTGAAGCTGACAGCCAAATGGTTTCCATTGAAGGAGTGGCACCTGAAAATCAGCTTGCTTTTTCAGTACAAGAGCCGGGTTCATATCAATCTCATGACGGTCGACAAATCAACCCCGAGCCCAAAGCCGTAAGCACTGGTTTTTTCAGCAGGGCAAGGAGGTTTGATTATTATATCATGCCTCGAGTTTCATTGGCTTTACCTTCTCAAATAGAAAAAAACATAAACCATCCCAAGCCCCATTACAAAAGGTATCAGATTGGATCCAGCGCCACACTTTCAGGAGGTATTCGCCTTGATCGTTGGCGCTTGGGAATTGCAGGAGTCCATCAGCGACATGAATTACATCAAACTTCATGGGCGAAGGAATCACCTAATGGACCAAGATTTGATAGAACGGGAAAAACGAGATCCTTTGCTTTCATGATTGAGGCATCACATCTCATTCCTCTCTACTCTGCGCTGTTTATTAACCTCGACCTAGGGGTCGGTTATCGTTGGGCGAAATCTTCATATGAGTACTCTAATGCAGTTTCGCCGACCGAAACTAGCAGTATTGCAGAGGATTACTGGTTGTGGTCAGTCGGCGCAGGAATTGGGTGGAGTTTCTCCGAACAGGTTTCTTTGCTTTTGGCTTACCGTTATTTCGGTGAGGAGACTCTCCCTACGCACAATGCCGATCTCGGTCTCGTGTTCGACTTTTAGATTTTCTTATGAGCGAAGGCGGCAAAATTGCCCCCGCCTCTTCCCTGCGGGCACATGGTTTTTTTTATCGTCTGGCTTTGTCTCCACTTGGTTTGCTTTACCGAGTTTGGCTTTTGACCTTGAGAATGGAGACTGCTTCATCTGATGAAAATTCGGACCTGCATGACGTCTCCGAGCCCACCATAATCGTACCTTGGCACAATCGCCTTTTTGCTGCAGGCGAATACGTACGCAGGTATCGGCAAGGTAGGATTTGTTACGGATTGATTAGCGGTAGTCGTGATGGAGCTTGGCTGGAGAGCTTTTATCGTTGGTCCGGATTGCGGGCGGTACGGGGTTCGCGAAATAAGCGTGGAGCAGGGGCTTTGCGTGACCTCGCTCGCCTGTTGCGTTCGGATTACGACGTTGGTGTTACGCCAGACGGTTCAAGGGGACCTTGCTATGAAGCCAAACCCGGCGCCTTGTTGCTGGCCAAGGTGTCGAAGTCGCCGATTCTACTTTTGTCTTTTGAGTTTGGTTCTGCATGGAGACTGAATTCATGGGACGGATTCTATGTACCCAAGCCCTTTTCCAAGTTGATTTTGCGAGGCAAAAAAATCTCCTCCGAGGAACTTTTCGCCGATCATACTCCCGATGAAGCTGCAAAGGTGGTGGAGAAAGAATTGATGAAACTGACCAAGGACTAAAGCCTTTTTGAGAATCTCTTTCTCCGTTTTCTCCCGTTATCAGATATTGAAAGGTTTTTCCTAATCACGATTTTTCTCCTTACCTTGCTGAATCGCCTTGCGGGAGCGAGGGGAAGACGATTCCCTCCGCAGGTTTTGCACTACTAGTAATGAAACCTGTTATAGACACAAGAAAGCTGACCAAGCGATACGATGGCATCGTTGCGGTGGACGAGTTGGATCTAGTCGTGGGAAAGGGTAGTGTAACAGCTTTGCTGGGGGGAAACGGCGCTGGTAAAACCACTACGCTGTCCATGCTTCTCGGCTTACTTACCCCGACCTCGGGCGAAATTTACATATTTGGGGAAGATTTCGTGGCCAATCGATTCCCTGCTCTTGCCCGCATGAATTTTTCCTCCCCATACGTAGATTTGCCACAACGGCTTACAGTCAGGGAAAACCTGAACGTGTATGCCAAGTTGTATGGTTATCGAAAGGTGGCGCCCGTGGTTGATAGATTAGCTCGAGAGTTCGACTTGACTGATTTCCTGGACCGCCGGTTGCGCCGGTTGTCTTCGGGACAGAAAACTCGCGTTTCGTTGGCCAAGGCATTCGTCAACGAACCTGACCTGTTGCTGCTCGACGAACCCACAGCCAGTCTCGACCCTGAGACTGCTTCTTGGATTCGCGACTTCCTGCAATCCTATTGTAAGGAACGCGGCGCAAGCATCCTTCTAGCCAGTCACGATATGCGTGAGGTGGAACTTCTCTGCGAGGACGTGCTGCTCTTGCGGAAAGGGAAACTGGTGGAGCGTGGATCACCCGAGAATTTGCTCAAGCGTTTTGGGCGGAAAAATCTTGAAGACGTCTTTCTCGACGTTGCTCGAGGCCAAAATGGGGAAGCTTCATGAGCATGCCCGAACACTCCAGTCTGCGTCGCATTTCCGCTCTGCTTATACGCTACCTTTACCTACTGCGTAGTTCTTGGCCGCGAATCATCGAGATAGCCTACTGGCCGACCATGCAGTTGATTATCTGGGGGTTCGTCACCAAGTATTTCGCCGACGTCCGTCCGGAACTGTCGGCTGCGGGAGTACTTATTTCGGCTGTTCTTATCTGGGATTCGCTTTTTCGTTCTCACGTTAGTTACACCCTGTCCTTTTTGGAGGAGCTGTGGTCTCGTAATCTGGCCAATCTTTTCGTCACGCCTCTTCGCCCATGGGAGCTTATCGGCAGTCTGGCCTCAATCAGTATACTACGCACTCTCATCGGGATTGTCCCCGCCGCGCTTTTGGCGATTCCGTTCTTTGGTGTTTCCGTCTTCGACATGGGTTTTCCCCTTTTGGGCTTTTTCATGAACCTCGTCCTTTGCGGCTGGGCCATCTCGCTAGTGGTTACGGGCATTCTCATCCGTTACGGCTTGGGTGCGGAAAGTCTGACTTGGGTTC
>MDTC01007089.1_pt1 | contig 12564 bp, 8 predicted proteins | sample 811181 | NCBI WGS metagenome assembly MDTC01 (sample SAMN05326644, study PRJNA326480) | marine metagenome | isolation source: seawater | place: Pacific Ocean: North | collected 2011 | reverse complement strand
TTTCCTTTTCTTATCATTAGAAGAGTCTCTGGTATTCTTCACTTGGTTGACATAGACCTTAAGAGAATCTAGACCATTATATTGAGATACTTCCATCTCAGATTTAACATTTTCCTTTTTTTTTGTTTTTTTTTCGGGTCAATTATTTAGGGTTTCCAATTTTTTTCCTTTAAATAACGGACTTTTGTTCCTTCGACGCGACACCCGAAAGCTTTTGCGTTCCAACAACAACGCGCTTTTGTCGACGACGACGACGACGCGGTTTTCGACGCCCTCCTTCCATACGCTGCCGCCGCTGCCGGGGTTGTGGTGTCCTCCTTTTTTTTTTGCGTCATCAAATGTATGTCGTTGGTTGTTGTTAAAGGCGCTTAAAGAGTAAGGAGTTATACCGAAGAAGAAAGAATGGGACGACACAGCGGCGCCGCGATGATGATGATGTCGTCAAAGTCGTTAAACGCGACGCTCGACGCCATCTACCGCATCGTCGACGACCCGTCCAAAGCGGCGGAATGCGTGGACGCGTGCGTCGACGCCGCGAAAGCCTTCCCGAACGTCGCGTCCATCTTTTGGTCCGTCCAAGCGCTCGCCACGCTTCGACTCTCTTCTTCTTCTTCCAATGGAAGACGAGACGAAGGACACCACCGGGACGAGGAGGAGGACACATTCGAGGAGGCGACGACGCTGGCGGAACGCGCGATGCGACGCATTATCATCATCGACGACGACGACGGGGAGGAGGAGGAGGAAAACGTGGACACGGACTTCGGCGCGACGGTCGAGCAAAGCTTGCGAGTCCTGAACGTCTTTTACAAGTCGATCGACGACGAAGAAAACGAACGGCGGGTGATCGAGAAACAACACGAGAGAGACCCGAACAACGTCGAGATTGTCGAGGAGTGCCAGAACATGATGTGCAAAACGTGGGATCTAGAAAAGGCGAAGATGTTTGCGGTGAAGATGCAACGGGCGAAACCGAACGGGACGGGTGGGACGCGCGCGGCGGCGACGATTAGCTTAGCGATTGGGATGCAAAAGAAAGAGTGGCGCGGAAAGGAGAGGACGGACGGCGGGGACGGAGAACGCGACGGCGGCGGCGTCGAGAACGAGGAGGAGAAAGAAGCGGAGAGAAGAAAGAACAAGAAGTTGTCCGGAGAATTAGGGAAGGCGATGTATCAGAGACTGTATAAAAGTTTGAAGACGAGCGAGTACGAGAATGCGGCGAGGGATTTGACGAGCGAGAACGCGAGGGCGTACGTGACGGCGTTGACGTGGGCAGATGTCGGGTTCGAAGAAGACGAAGAGGAGGAGGATAGTTTTTCTAACAATAATTGGAATAGGAATAAGAAGGATAGAAAGAGAAAGTACCCAAAAGGTGACGCGAATAGAAAAATAGCCGTCGCATTTCTCGAGAGCGAGGTCGGTCAAAAATGTTTCGCGAAAAGTTCTCCTTTAGAACGATTGCGTTTGCTCGCGGACTTGCACGCATCGTTAGATGAAGGGAAGCTAAAAGCGTTTCAATATAACGCGGATATCATTGACCTCGCACCGGACGATTGGATTGCCATAGTAAACGCCATTGAATTACTGGCCGAGCTCGAAGAAAGAAAGGAAGGGAGCATAGACGACGCAATCGCGCACCTCGCAAAGCTTGGTCTCGATGCGGGTGCTAATAGTAATAGTAGTAGTAGTAGTGGTGGTGGTGGTGGTAGCAAGACAATGTCGTTTGCGCTCGCGTTACGAACCAAGTGCGAATCGAATGGTGGTGCGAAAGTCATAGGCAGAGGACCATACCTCGCTGTTCTCGAAGCCGCGCGCGACAATCTCTCTCGAAAGAATGACGGAACGAATGCACAAATACTATCCGATGCAATATCCGATTATGTAGACGCGTTTGCATCGTGGACGAGTTGTGCGAGAGAGCTTCGCACGTTCATGCAAGCGCTTATGGACTCTGGCAACGCCGAGGCTATTCGGAGTTGTCGCAAAAGATTAGCAAAACGCAGAGATGTCGCGGTTACTTCTTTGGATGAGTTTTATACCACAAATGTTGATGACAAAGACGGTGAAGTGAAAAAGAAAGACGCAATGGATGCGTTGCGAGTAGAAGCGGCGTGTCGTGTGCTCGACGCGGATATTTCGAGAGACGACATAGATACCGCTTGGGTGTCTAAGAAAACGAAGAAAAATTGTTATTCACCGCCGGTAGTTTACAAAGATCGCGCTGGAATTAATCGCGCGAGAACGTTTATGGAACGATTTGAAAAATGTGAAACGCTCGTCGAATCGCTCGATTTTCGAGAATGGACGCCGCGTGATGTTCTTGGAATTTACGCTACGCATGCGCTCGTCGCTGAAGCGGCTTCTTGTTTACATTTAAAACAATCGAGAGCTGTCACGTTCCTCGTGTGCGCGAAAGCGCTTTCAAAACGTGTTTTGCAGCGTTCGAAGCACCACGCGGAGGCACTTTTTGACGAAATCTCTTCGAGTTGTGTTCTTGGTGCGTCGCAGTCCATGCTCGATACGTTTGCGTTTCTCGACGCCAAAAATATACAAATGGCAAGCTTATTGCACCACGTTGTTCCAGCGCTTGATGGAAACAGCGTGCGTTTTGAAGAGTTCCATAAAATTTATGTGAAGTGGAAGAGTTTACAACAACAATCAGATGGGGACATTGGAGAATCGTTCGCCAAGGCTTTGCGATACGGCGCGTTCGATAAAGCGTTGGAATTCACGAGGTTTCGCGATACGTTGAGGCGCTCGTTCGCGTTCAGTCAAATGGACGCGATTGCCTCAAAATTTAAGTCGATATATCTGCACAACATGCGATTGGAGAGACACGGCGATATTGCAGTTGACAAGGCAGACAAAGACTTTACGCAGAAAGTGGAGAAAAGAGTCGAACAAGTTACAAGGCAGTTTGCTGAAGCGGGGCAGAATTGCTCGAATGGCATACTTTGCGTCGGAAACGGAACCATGGAGGAACAACACGAAAAGAACATGCTGTATCTTTGGAAAAATTTGTGCTTCACACACACTGATGATGCAACCGGAACGAACAGTTCGTGGTTCCCTCCATATTTGAGCGTACCGGCGCTCGCAGCGCCTTCGTGGTTTCTCGCGAAAAATAGTGGCAAGAATACTACCAGCGAGAGTTTTTCGTACAGGGACGAGTGGACGAGAAATCATCTGCTCGAATCCCTCGCGTATTTTTCTGTCGCATCTCTGGGTTCGTGTAACTCTATCCACGAGCGAATACATACGATTCGAGAGATGTTTGAATACTGCGCTGGAGATTCGGCGTCGAAGAAAGAAGTAAAAGAGGAAGATGGAGAAGCCTTTCAGTCCTGGATGCAAATGAACGTGTTTGCGTTTAACGAAACGTTCATCCAAGCGATCGTTCAAAAGAAAGAAGTTACCGAAATCTTCGATGCCATTTCGCGTATTTCTATCAGCTGTTCGCTTAATCTCGCGAAGGATATTCGCGCGGTTGCGTCCAATTTGCACTTGCCAAATTCCATCAAATTCGCTCTGGACGGTATAGTCGGCACGACATCGTACGTCTCTTCGCACGTGTTGACGGTTTCGTGTAACGCCTTGATTTTAATAATTGAAGGTAAGGTGTTTGAAATCGTAAACAAACGAAAGTTGAAAAAGTTGCTTGAACCCGTGAAAGATGCGGTGGATGATTTACTTTTAGCGTTGCGCGAAGGCGCGATTGACCTTTTGAAAAAATGTAACGAGAACGACGACGCGCACGCCGCAGAGGTTTGCGCAAAAGAGATCGACGACGATGAATTTCCCGGAATTAACACCACACTGATGCAGAAAATTGCGACAGAGTTAAGAACGAACCATCTGGAGAGTTTAGAGATTGCTGCCAAACGCATCGAGCTTTTGCAAACTGAGTTGAGTTGGTCGGTTTGAATGCGCACACATTTATCGTTATTATACACAACCAGCTAAAAACTTTTGCATCCTAGAAAATGACTAATGATATTCGATACCACGACGTTCGCTAAACCTTTACAACTATACCCCGACCCTCTCCTGTTTTCCCAGCTTCGCCAGGGACATCCCCAGTGTTCACCGTCGTAGTTGTAATCGGACGGCAACGCCGCCGTCAAACTTTCGTAATCGACGATATACACCTCATCCGCCAACACCTTTTCGTTCTCTCGGAGCATTTTTTTTGCAATTTGGTTCAGCAATTGCCTTCGTTCGTGCGTGCCAAACAAGTTTGGCGGTGAATTCGCGTCTGTACCGCTTTCGATGCCGTGCCACCTCGTCGCACCGGCGTCCGTGTGTGCCTGTCCGTTGTTTCCGGCGCTGCACGTTCTCCGCGATTCCGAGGACGATCCGTTCGGGCACATGCTATCTCCGGGGCCGCTGCTCGATTTATAATGTCTCGTCGGCGCGGTTACCCACACTAAACGTTTTAACCGTACCCGTTCGCTATTATTGCTCGTTTCGCGATATTTTATCACGGTTTCCACGAACGTTTTCATCTTCTCTCTAAACTTTTCAATCGAATACCTCGCCGCGTCGTTCGCGCCTTGTAGAATCACCACGTTTTCGAATTGCACGTTTTCCACGCGTTTATGATCTTGAATTTCTTTGAACAGTTTTTCGTTTACCATATCGATGCCATGAAAGTCACTGTGTTCGCCCTGCGCGCGAATGAGATCTAATCTCCCGTAGACTTTTCTGGCGTCTAAATCGTGTCTCGTAGGCCAAAAATATTCCGTCTTGTTTAAGTGTTGCAAGAAAGCCTCGTAGACGTGTCCTAAAGTGCTCTCTCCGGCAAATTTAACCGGTCCAATGCGTTCTAAACAACTATTGAGTTTCAAACCCGATACGTGTTTGATTTTGCACCCGTAGTACCTCCACTCTAAAGCGTCCTCTTCGCTTTGCGTTCGGTACATTTTCTTGGAAAACACCCACCTCCCGGCGCCGTCGCCGTTTTTACAAAAAGGGATTTTCGCACCTTCCCGCCGCCAAGAGAGGTCGTTTGCCGGGTTCTCGTGTAACTCTTGATACGCTTCCATTTTGTACCACCCGTGCGTCGATTCGGTTTCTTTGATATTCTTGTAAGATTTGGTAAAGCCCGCGGCGTCATCCAAGACGTTTTCGCCGACGCCTATATCTTCCTCCTCGTTTTCTCTCACGAAATAGTCTTTCTTTTCCACGTATACTCTCCATGGAAACGTTCTTCTGATGTTATACACAGAAGGTCCATCGCACGGTGGACACTTATTCGCCTTTGCCATTAAATTTTCTGGAAATGGCCTCTCCTTTTCTGGATCTTTCAATCCTTCCCCGTTCACGTGCAGCAACCACACTTTCGCGAGAATACCTCGATACTGTTCGCCTTCTCTCGGAACTATGGCTTCGATAGGAAACTCCCCGCAAATTATTTCCCCGCTCTCCTCATCTCTCTCCTCAAAGATTGGAAAATTAATCGGCCCGAACAACGCGTCGGACGTTTCGAACGACACTCGCACCGCGTCGCCGCACGACCACTCGAAATCCGACTTCTTCGACGTCGCGCCGTCGTCGTCGACGCCAAAGTTCTTTTTGTCCTTCTTACGAATCGTCAGTCGCGTTTCCATCTTCTCGTACCCTTCGTACTCGTCGCTCGCGCTCATTTTCACGTCGAGTAAGCACATTTCTCGCACAAACTCGTCGGTCTCCATTCGGACGCACCCGAACCCGATTTTTGCGGCTTTATCGCCGCTTTTTATTCCGGCGATATTCGCCTTTAAAGGCGTTTGTGTTGTTGGTCCCATGACTAGGGGAATTTCTCTCCGCTTTTGCATCGTTTTTGCTCGCGAAACGCCCCCGGGGTCGTCGTCGTGTTTCCTTCGCGTTCTTCGCGTCGTCGTCGTCGTCCCTTCGATTTCCAAAAGTCGATACACGACCGCTCCGGCGGCGGTAAAGACGGCGATCCCGATCCAAAAGATGATCCTCCGCGTTGTTACAATGGCGAGACTTCGTTTCGGGGTCGTCATCATCTCATCGTCTTCTTTTGCTCTCTCTCATGGCACGACGCTTCCTCCCACTCGTCGCTCGCGGCGTTTCATCGAACGCCGGCCGCCGCGTGGGCCCAAAACGAAAAAGGGTGGTTGTGCTCCGTTCGGTTGGTGTCGCTCTCGTTTTCCGCGCGTTTGTCGAAAGTGTGGGGAAAATGAATTGGATTTTTGGATGTAATGCGCACACACATCCTTTTCTACTCCTCCGTCGGGGGCGGCTTGGTCTTCTTCGCGTCGTCGTCGGCGTTCTTGTTCGGGAGGGCCACGTCGTTGTTGTTGTTGGTCGTCGTCGTCGCATGATTTTGGCCCTCTTCTTCTTCTTCCGTCGTTGAAGTCCTCCTCCTCCTCCTCGGGTCCGCCGACGCTTCCTCCTCCGTCATCCCGAACACTTCTTTCCCGAGCGTTTCTTTCGCGCGGAAGAGTTTGCTTTGCACGTAGAACGAGACGTTTTCGTTCTTCGCGAACGCGCGGTCGAACTTCGCGAGCATCTCCTCTTTCGTCTCGGCGGGTCCTATCGGGAGAATCTTTTTGGCTTCGTCGAGGGACACGCTCCCCCCGGTCGTCGTCGTCTTCGAAGAAGAAGAAGAAGAGACTTTCGACGACGACTTCCCGTAGGAGGCATTCTTCGCGTGATGCTCGGCGTGGACCCCAGACGCTTTCGCGTTCTGGAGCGCTTTCGACCACGCCTGAGAGGCGGCTCGGAACACCGCGCCAGAACACGCGACGAGGAGGTTGGCGAGAACGCGAGAGGCCATTTTTGTGTCGTGTCGTCACCAGCGGAGAGAGGGAATCTCGATTGGAAAAATGCATCAAAAATACGCGCGAGAAGAAGAAGAAGAAGAAGAAGAAGAAGAGACTTGTATCTCTCCGCGATGATGAAGAAGAAGACGACCAACGAGGAGACGACGACGACGAAAAGAGACTCTCCTTTCTCGCTCGCGACGCCCGAGGAGAAGACGAACGCGAGGAAAAGGACAGAACACAAAGCGGCTTTGGGAGAATCTTTGCTTCCGCCTTTATCGCGGAAGAAGAAGAAGAATTGGAAGAAGAATTGGAAGAAGAAGACTTTGAGCTTCGCGGAAGAGGAGACTGTGGCTCGAACGACGTCTCCTCCCATCCGAAACCACCACCACGCGCTCTTCGAGAAGACTACTCGTAACGAATCGCCCCCGGCGCTGCTGCTTCGCGGGTACGCGTACGCCGACGTCCCGCAAGGCCGGGAAAGAAAGGTCCTCCTCGTCAAGCTGGAAGCGTTGAGAGACAACGCGTGGCACGCGTTGGAAGCGTGCGTGTCCGTCGACGACGACAAAAACGACGACAAAAACGACGACGACTTTGGAGGACAAAAAGACGACGACGACGACCACCACCACGACCGCTCCAAAGGCGAGGGAGATGATACGCGGTAAACATACTCCCCTAGACAAATACGAAGAGGGAGAGAGAGAGAGAACTAAACCCCTAAATTTTAAACCCTAAGTCCCTTTTGCATGAGACGTTTTAAAACCCTAAACCCTATAAAGTCCCTTTTTTGAACGAGGCGTTTTCCCCCACCACTTTCAAAGAACGTTTTGGACATGATGTCCTCTGAGACGACGACGACGACGGGGAATCCGTTCGGGTCTCTCGAGCGCGACGACGACGAGAAGGAAAAGAGGTCTCGCGGAGTGGGGGTTCGATCGTCGTCGTCGTCGCCCGGAGGAGGAGGATTACTTTTGAGAGAAGAATTCGAGTCCGTCGATTTGGTATCTTCGGGGTCCCTTCGCGCGGAATGGCTCGGCACTTCGCGTCCGCAAAGTGGTGGTCGAAGTGTTGTCGAAGGGAGAGGCGTTCGCGATGATGGCTTGACTTCGGATGTGTCGAGTGGTGTTCTTCGAACAACAACAACAACAACAACAACGCCGGCGGCGAAGGAATACACGGTGGAAGATGCCATCGATTACATCGGTTTTGGAGCGTTTCAGATGTGCTTCTTAGCGGTCACCGGTCTCAGTTGGTTGTGCGACGCCATGGAGATGATGTTGCTGTCTTTCATAGGCCCGGCGGCGAGGTGCGAGTGGGCGCTGACGACGACCCAGGCGTCCAGTTTAACGAGTTTTGTGTTTCTTGGTATGGGTTTTGGCGCGCCGAGTTTCGGGATGCTCGCGGATAGGAAAGGACGATTGTTTTCGCTGCGGTGTTCGACCGGGTTGACTCTGTTAGCCGGAGTTGGGTCAGCGCTCGCTCCGACGTTTAGTGGGCTGTGCTTCGCGCGAATGGCGGTTGGGTTTGGATTAGGAGGCGTTCCTGTGGCGTATAATTTGTGCGCGGAGTTTTTACCGAGCAAGAACAGAGGCGTGTATTTGTCGTCGTTGGAGTTTTTTTGGTCGTTCGGGAGCATGATTTCTGCGCTGTTAGCGTGGGCGATTTTGCCGAAAAGTTCGTGGAGGGTTTTATTAGGAGCGACGGTTTCGCCGTTGATTTTGTTGGGTCTTTTGTTGGTGTGGATGCCCGAATCGCCGATGTATTTAGCGAGTAAAGGGAAGATGGAGGAAGCGGAGAGAACGTTACGTTTTATAGCCAAGTTGAATAAGAAACCGTTGCCGGTTGTTGTACTAAAGGTGATGGATAAGGATAAAGGAAAGAGAGAGGAGTGGTTGGATAGACGATTATCGATGGATGATGAGAGGCCCGCAGAAACCGCCGCCGGCGAATCTATTGGATCCCCTCCTTCGCCTCGACCACCGTCTGCAACGCGTACTCCTCAGAGGGAAATGACCAGTTTACAAGGCAACATGTACACGGACGACGAGTATTCTCTCTCGTTCGTCTCATCCTTGAAAGGATACATTTGGAACCGAACACCGATAAAAATGCAACGCTTGTTAGTCCGAAAATTCCGAAAGACGACGTTGAGTTTGTGGTTCCTCTTCTTCTCGGTGGCGTTTCTGTATTACGGTTTAGTCTTGCTGACGACGACTTTGAAACTAATGGACGACGACAGCGGCGGTTCTAGAAAAAACTTAGACCCATCAACCGTCGTTTGTCTCGCACACAACTCCCCCGACCTTACCAACGCGGATTACCGAGACATAACGTTATCCGCTTTCTCTGAACTCCCCGGCATGGTCTCCGCGATGGTGTTCATCGACACGCTTGGTCGTAAAAAATCCACGATCCTTGGCTTTGTCGTCGCCGCAATCTGTTTCATACCGGTCATGCAATCCGCAAAACGCGACGTCATCACCGCCTTCTTAGCCATCGCGCGATCCTCCTCCATGGCTGCCTTCACCGTCCTCTTCGTGTACTGCTCGGAAGTCTACCCGACGCAAATCCGAGGCACGGGCGTCGGCGTCTCAAACACCTTCTCGCGAATCGCGGGCATGTTTGTCCCGCTCTTCGCCGTCGACGCCGTTCGTAACGGCGCGAAGGAATTCGTTTTGTTCCTTTTCGGTTTCATAGCCGTAGTTTCCGCCTTTATCGCCTCTCGATTAGAACGCGAGACGAAAGGACAACATTTAGACGCCAGCACGGAAGTCGCCGAAGAAAATACGGAGGGGTACGCGGAACGAGGAGAAGGAGAGGGCGACATAGAATTGAGCGAGCGAACGCCGCCGCCGACGTCTGCGGTGTAATAGAAAGCACACACTCTCTCTCTCTGTTGTTCATTTTTTAGCCTTTTCCCGTGCCGCACTCCCGCACTAAAGGGTGTCTTTTTTTCCTCTCTTCTTCTTCTTCTTCTTCTTCTTCTTCCAATTGACCTCAAAAATTTGCCTTTTCTGCGACAAACACCACCGGACGACTCCTCTCCTTTCCCTCCTCTCGCTTCGTCGTCAATATGGGTGAGCGCAAAGTTCTCAACAAGTACATTCCTCCCGATTTCGACCCGTCGAAGGTCCCGAAAGGGAAACGTCCCGCTGACGGGCAAATTAAAGTTCGAATGATGCTTCCGATGAGCATCTGCTGTCAAACCTGCGGAAACTTCATCAGCAAAGGGACCAAGTTCAACAGCCGGAAAGAAGACGCGAAAGGAGAGACGTACCTGGGCCTGAAAATCTTCAGGTTTTACTTCAGATGCCCGAGATGCTCGGGGGAAATCGCGATGAAAACAGACCCGGAAAGGAGCGATTATATAGGTACGTTTTGTGAAATCTCTTGTTGGAAAAATGTGTTATACGAAAGCATATGGGAACATTTTTTGTCGTCGCGTAATACGTCGCCGTCTCTCGCGTGTCGAACGTTCGTTTGCGTGCACGCGACGTGCCGCGTCGCGTCTCTGTTCGCGCTCGCTTTTTTGATGTCGTTCCGTTCTGACCCTATTATTATCTCTTTTTAATCTTACGCGTACGAAAACAGTTGAATCTGGCGCGTCCCGAAACTACGAACCGTGGAAAGGCGAGGAGATTGCGAACGAGTTGAAAGAGCGCGAACGGAAAGAAGCCGAGGAAGGGGACGAGATGAAAAAGTTAGAGAATAAAACGAAAGCGTCGAAACGGGAGATGGATCTGAACGCGGCTTTGGAGGAGATGAAATCGTTGAGCGCGAGGCACGGGAGGATGGATTTGGACGGCGTCGTCGCGAGCGTCGCGAAGATGGGAGAGAAAGAACGAGAGAAAAGAGAGTTAGAGGAGGAGATGCGAGCGAAGAAGATGTACGAGATGGCGGTGAGAGAGAGTAAGATGAGGGAGAAGGAGAAGAAACAACAACCAGGACAAGAAGAATATAACAAAAGCACCAACGACCAAGGAGGAGAAAAAAAACTAGAAGACATTTACAGCGAAGACGAGGAGGAAAAAGAAGCGAGAGATGCGGAAGAAGCGAGAATTCGACGACGCAAAATTATCGACGACTTCGACATGGGCAATAATACGAGCGATGAAGACGGGAAGAAGAAGAAGAAGAATCCGTCCGCAGTAAAGAAGAAAACGACGCGTTTGGTAAAAGTCACGTCGGCGAAGACGATGACGACGACGACGACGACGACAGCATCCGAAGAAGATGGCGATCGAACGAAGAAAGACAATGCAGCACCGGTGGCAGCACCGAGCGCGTTGGTCGCTCAGTACTCTAGCTCTAGCGAATGAATTCCATAGGACGTAGTAAAGCACCGCGCGCGCGTTTGATATTCTCCCATACTTTTTCTCGTTGATATAAATTTCTACCATTGAGAACATCTCAGACTTTCTGACTAAACCTGCCGAAGACCTTAAGAATACTAACCGTCTCAATAAACTCCATGCTATAGCGTATAGTTAATGGCACTTATTTTCAAAATTATACTGAATACCAAAAGTGGATATCAGGTCTATGCGATATATATCCCGTCACAAGTCGACGCTTCGTACTCGAAGTCCGTCATCGAGAAGTACAAAAGTACCCACAAAACGCTCGACACGAACGCGATGCACCCTTCCCCCTCTCCGTTTTCCTCGCCCTTGGAGTGGTGGGACGTGCGCGTGACCGTCGCGAAGAGAAGCAACGCGAACGCTTCGAAAACGTCGTCATCTGATTATTCTTCCGTCGATGATGTTTCGCCGCCGACGACGACGACGATTCTCGATCAAATAAGCGGCGCGGCGCGACCTGGACGATTGCTGTGCGTTCTCGGCCCGTCCGGGTCGGGAAAGACGACGTTTTTAAACGCTTTGAGTGGGAGATTAGGCGACGAAAAGAACGAGGTGCGCACGCGACGACACGGAAGAAAAATAGGAACACAGCTCGAAAGGAGTCTTTCAAAAGAAAGATATGGGTTTAGATATACGTTTTTTCGGGGCGCGCGAAAGAAAGAACGACTGGAGCATCTCCTAAACTCCCTCTGACGCTCTCCCCTCTTCTTCAAATTGAATGTACAGGCAGACGTGAGGTACACGGGTGACGTGCTCTTAAACGGGTCGCTCGTGTCCAAATCGAACAGCAAATACCAAAACGTCTCGTACGTAGAACAGGATCCGAAATTTTTTAGCAACCTGACCGTGAGAGAGACGTTGATGTTAGACTGTCAATTACGAGACGCGCACGCGAGTAAACAAGAGTGCGAAATGATCGTGGAGAACGTTTTGAGCCGGTACGGGTTGTTGAGTTGCGCGGATACGCTGGTTGGGGGCGATTCGGGAGGGAAGGAAGTGAGAGGCATATCCGGGGGCGAGAAGAGAAGGTTGAGCATCGCGTGCGAGACGGCGTTTAGTTTTGGTGGTAGTAGTGGTAGTAGAGATAACAGTTCCGTGGATGGAAAATGGCAACAACAAAGACAACAACATCAACTGGTCGTGTGTGACGAGCCGACGTCGGGTTTGGACGCGTTTTCTGCCGATCGCGTGGTGTCTCAATTGGCCGGGTTAGCGGTTGAACGACGCGCGGTAGTGGTGTGTTCGTTGCACCAACCTCGTTCGGCGAGTTGGTCGAGAGCGCACGATGTCATGTTGTTAGCAAATGGAGGGAGAGTTGCGTATCACGGGCCGGTGTCGAAATGCATACCATATTTTACGAGCATCGGGTATGAGTGTCCGGCGAATTACAACCCGGCGGAGTTTCTCATCGACCTGGTATCCATTGTGAC
>MDTC01118416.1_pt1 | contig 12565 bp, 22 predicted proteins | sample 811181 | NCBI WGS metagenome assembly MDTC01 (sample SAMN05326644, study PRJNA326480) | marine metagenome | isolation source: seawater | place: Pacific Ocean: North | collected 2011 | reverse complement strand
GATGCGTTTTGTGGCTTCAAAGCATATAGAGTCGAAACGCTTGACGCTTTTAACTTTGATGTCAATGGCTATGCTTTCCCGATTCAATTTTGGGTACAAGCAGCAGCAAGGCATCTACGAATTTGCGAAATTCCTGTTCGCATGATTTACAATGACCCAAATAGAACATTTGGCGGCCAACTTGATGACCCAGTAAAAAGATTGGATCATTATCGTGCCGTTCTTTGTAATGAGTTACGAAAAAATGAATCACTACTTCCAAACGCTCTGGAGCACATATCTTGCTGACGAAGGATTCCATCTCGACACTCTCGCCAGAGTTTTCAGTTTGGGAATCACTCGTTGCTCCAGCAACTGGCGAATTATTTGGAAAGCCCCTTGCATTTTGGCAAGAAGAATTACGGCAAGCATTGTCTCTCCCAACCCAGAAGCCAATCATACTTGTTGGGCACCAACCAACGTTTTTCCACCCAGGTATTCTCGCAAAGTTTATTGCAGCAGATCGGCTTGCTAAAGAAATTGACGGTGTCGTGGTCTTCCTAGTAGTTGATTACCACAATGGAGATGTTGGAGTTCTGCAAACACCGAACCAAAATATCGAGATTGCAACAATTGATTCTTCTATTGCAATGAACAATCAACCAAGAAAAGAAATTATCAATGATTTCAAGCCATTTTCGTCTGCACTTCAAAAAGCATCGGGGCACACCGTCGCGTCCCAATTTGCGAATGCACTTGTGCAATTAATGTCTCCATGGACGAAAGTTCATCATGTCATAACAGCGAGTGATTTATTTCATTCGACTTTTGGAAACGCGGTTGTTGCAAAAATGCAATCAGATCATGAAAAGTGCACCAGCGCATACAACGATGCAGTGGTTAGATATCCAGATGCCCACATTCCATTATTGGAACAAGGTTCGTTGCCAGTATGGCAAAATGATGATGGCGAACTTCGCCCACGCGCGTTGTTGCTTACATTGCTCGCACGTCTTGTTGCTTGTGATCTGTTTGTCCATGGCACCGGAGGGATGAAGTATGACGTTGCAATGGAACACTGGTGCTCAACTTGGCTTGGCGTTTTACCATGTGCTGCTGTACTTGCTACAGCAACTATGCGATTGAACATAGAAAGCAAATCATTAACAGATACAAGGCGAGAGTTTTACTCGCCGCCATTTGATTTGCAAACTAAAACAGCGTATCTTGATGCAATTGAAAGAGAACCATATAAATCAGCGCAAAAGCAAGTTGAGTTTCAAAAGATGCACCGTTGGTTGCACGCTGTACAGCAACCATTAGATTTCGAGGCACTTAAAGCAGAACAAAAAAAAGCAGTTCGACGTGACTGGGCGTTCCCTTTGTATTCAGTTGAGCAATTGCGCGACCTGCGTGATGACATCTACTCGATGTGATTTACCACAAGTTTCTAGGGCTCCAAATTGCACGTAATACATCTTCGGTAGTGCCAGTTACAAATGCGTCTTCTTTTTGTTCTTGAAGAATCATCCGCCCATTTGGATCAATTGTTGTCCACACCGAAACGTTTTCTTCACCAAAACGAGTTGTAATCACCCGAGTGCCATCAGGATATTTTTCGATGCTATCAGTTCTTATGACAACTCTTTGTACTCCGCCACTGTTCTCGTAGGTCTTCCAGATAAAACATGCATCATGATTTACTGAAGATAGAATTGGTCCAAGAATCCAAACAAGAGCTCGGGGTAGCCAAGGATCTTGAGAAAGTGTTTTAAATGGAGTTTCGATAATATCTGAAGTGAGGTTTTGTTGGATAACCATTAATCTTGATTTTGGAGAACCAATCTCTCGGCGATTTCGAAGACCAGTTTCACACTCAGTAGCTTTTGCTTTGCCCATCGATCGTGTGACTCGATTTGACCACCGTTCTTCTTTTCCATCCCAACTCATCCAATATCGTGCATATGAATCGATGATAATTCCAGTATCTGGATTTGGCACAAGTCTGGAGATGACCTGCACAATGATGCCATTTGGAACCATTTTTTCTTTACCATTGTGAAGTTCTACTTCTTCAATATTGCCAGTTTCAATTTGAATCAAGGCGTACCCAATATCAGATGCGGGACCACTACCAGTAGAACTCTTTTGAATCCTCCTCCATTCCTTGAATCCGACGAGGGTTCGGAGATAATCTTCATCAAGTGATGTAAGTTGTTTTGTTGCAGCCTCTAAGCCCTTTAAATTGTCTTGTATGAGGGCGATAGGATCGAGTGGGACAATAGATTGGAGAGTTCGTTTGAGCATCACGCTATTTCTTCTCCAACTAACGTCTGTAGCGAGAACGCTGGCTAATATGAACTGGTTCCCGTGGGCTGGAATGCCTAATTTCCCAAGTACCATATTTCCAATTTCAGTAGTAGATTCTTCGGCTTTCCACCAACCTTCTAGAGCGCCGACCTTCATGGCACCACTTTCGATGGTTGTTTTGGGTTTTTCATTTGAACCAACGGTTATTGATTGTAAAACAATCTCTTTAACGGTTTTTGATTCGGGGTTTTCGCTACGCTCAAGCCGTAAATGCCATACATTGTCTTCATCCCCACTTGAGATAATGCAAAAAGGTGGGTTATCACGTGTTCCCATAACAACAGCGCCCTCTGGAAGATCCATTTTTAGCCCTAGAGCACTGTTTTGATAGGGCGTAGTGGAAAGAAGTGAGTTGAGAATGAGAATAGTGGCATTGAACATGGAAGCATAGTTTAGCAGGGGATTCTGATCTTGAAAACGGTGATGAAAACGCAATGTCTATTGACAGGTATGGCTTTGGGAGGGTAGAATCCCCGATTCTCGCCTCTGTATCCATGCAGGGTGCGTGTGTGTATTGGTCTGTGCGTTACAGACCTTGTTGTTTGAAGATGGAGAACGGAATTACGATGCCGATTATTCGTATCAGAATGGAAGCCTACGATCACCAAGCACTTGATGCTTCGGCGAAAGAAATTGTTGATCATGCTAAGCGCACAGGTGCACGTGTTGCAGGTCCAGTCCCATTGCCAACACGTCGCGAAGTGTACACCGTGAACCGTTCAACATTCGTGAATAAAAAATCACGCGAGCAGTTCGAGATTAGAACACATAAACGAATCATAGATATTTCAGAGCCAAATGCGCAAACAATCGAAGCACTTAATCGCCTCATTGTCCCCGCAGGAGTCTTTGTGAAAATTAAAGCGTAATCAACGGAATAACTCTCAGAATTTTTGTATTCCGAATTTGAACTAAACACTCCGGTCAAATCATCAACGATCCCTGATCATAACCCTTCGCCTAAAGGACAACAATAATGTCAAAAACATTGCTTGGAAGAAAAATTGGAATGTCTCGATACTTTCTTGAAGATGGTACGAACATCCCTGTCACTATTGTTGAAGCTGGTCCTTGTGTTGTGACTCAAGTCAAAACTCAAGAGGTTGAAGGGTACGATGCGTTACAAATTGGTTTTGAAGATGTGATTCCTGGCCGTTCAACAATGCCAATTATTGGTCATGATGCAAAAGCGGGTACCGCACCAAAGCGATTTCATCGCGAAGTTCGCGTGGATGACATTGGCGACATTGAGCCAGGGCAAACAATAGATGTTTCGATGTTTGATGATGTTCTGTTTGTTGACGTCGTTGGTGTAAGTAAAGGTAAAGGTTTTGCAGGTGGCATGAAACGCCACAATTTTAAAGGTTTAGAGGCATCGCACGGCGTGAAGCGTGCACACCGTCGCCCAGGTTCAATTAATGGGCATGCGACAAACCTAGGAACAGGACCGAAACCTAAAAAAGGTAAACGAATGCCCGGTCAAATGGGCAACAAGCAAATTACTTGTCGTAGTTTGCCTGTCATTAAAGTAGATGGTGAGCGAAACTTGCTATTGGTGAAGGGTTCAATCCCTGGGCCAAACACTGGCATGATCATCATTAGAGAAGCAAAACGTTTGAATAGGAAGAAAACAACTGCAGCCAGTAAATAAGTTTATTGGTAGATCTTCAAGGCTCTTTTGAGAACCAGCTGATCGCGACAAACCGCAACAGTACGCCGAGTCAAACTCTACCGAGCAACCACCGGTCTCCCCTCCACCTAACAAGGTACACGAAGGCACACCGACAGCATCGGAGAGCAAGGCAAACAACGACGAAAGTCACAGGTGATTAAAGATTATGATTGAACTTCCCATATATGATAAAAAGGGCAAGCAAGTTGATACGATGAGTATTGATGAAGCAGCACTTGGAACCGAGGTAAAGCCTACGCTACTTAAGCAAGCGTATGTCATGTTCCACTCCAACCGAAGACAGGGTTCAGCACGAACCAAGAGTCGAGGCATGGTCGAGGGATCAACTCGAAAAATTTACAAACAAAAAGGAACTGGCAACGCCCGAATGGGACAGGTCCGTTCCAATATTCGTAAGGGTGGCGGTGTCACTTTTGCGAAGAAGCGAACTCATGCAGATTTTCGCAAGGACATGCCAAAGAAAATGCGCCAACTCGCGAATAAAAATGCATTGCTCGCAAAGTTAGTAGATGGTGAAGTAAAGTGCATTGTTGATCTTGAGTTTGCAAATCCAAAAACAAAAGAGTTCAAGTCAATTCTTGACTCAATAGGTATTGATCGTAGTTGTTTGGTTGCAGTTGATTCAGAAAATCGAAACGCAGCTGTTTCTGCTCGAAATATCGAAAATGTTGACACAATTCGAATTGATCAACTCAATGTGTTTGAATTGTTGAACCACCGCTACCTTGTCGTAGATAAAGCATCTATGGAAGCATTCCTTGACGGTTCTGCTTGGAAGAAAGATGAGGAGGCAGCTTAAATGGAAGTCACAACAATCATTAAAAAACCTCTAGTCACTGAAAAGTCAACCTTCGGAGCAACTGCCAATAACCGATACGTCTTTGAAGTTGATAAACGGGCTGACAAGGGGCAAATTAAACGTGCTATAGAAGATATCTACGGCGTTCGAGTTCTTTCCGTTGCAACTCAGGTTCGTAAGGGCCGTATGAAACGCAATCGTATGGGTTGGTTCAGGGTTGGCAATCAAAAGCGCGCTATCGTGAAACTGCATGCGGAGGATCGCATCGAACTCTTCTAAGAGTGAGCGAATATACACAATGGCTATTAGAGTTTACAAACCAACTACACCCGGGCGTCGAAACGCTTCCGTGAACTTGCACGTTGAAGTTACAAAGAAAAGTCCAGAAAAATCATTACTCGCACCACTCAAAAAACGTGGTGGTCGCAATAACCAAGGCAAAATTACTGTTCAAGGACGTGGCGGCGGACACAAACGCCGGTATCGCAAAATTGACTTCCGTCGATTGAAAGATGACATGGTCGCAACTGTGATTGGAATCGAATACGATCCAAATCGAAGTTGTCATATTGCTCTGGTTCAATATGAAGATGGAGTAAAACGATACATTTTGGCTCCTAGGAATCTTACTGATGGCGACACAGTAAAAAGTTCTAGCAGTGCTATCGAACCGAAGTCGGGTAATTGTATGCCCCTTAAATATATCCCAACGGGTTTGACAGTGCACAATATTGAATTTGAACCTGGAAAGGGTGGCGCATTGTGCCGCTCCGCTGGTGCTGCCGCTCGTTTGAGTAATAGAGAAGGTCGATGGGCAACAATCGTTCTCCCATCTGGCGAAATTAGGCAAGTCTCTGTTGATTGCCGCGCAACAATTGGCCAACTCGGGAATACCGATCACCAAAATGTCAAACTTGGAAAAGCCGGTCGAAACCGATGGCTTGGTCGCAGACCAAAAGTCCGCGGTATGGCAATGAGTCACCACGATCACCCACTTGGTGGTGGTGAAGGTCGTTCCAAAGGTGGACGTACCCCAGCAAGTGCATCAGGCACTAAGTCTAAGGGTGGTCGCACAAGGCAACGTGGGAAGTGGACGGATGCACGCATCCTCCGTCGTCGTAAGAGTAAACGTTATGGTCAACTCAAACTCTGACCTTAGGAATAAGATATGTCTAGATCACTAAAAAAAGGCCCATTTGTCGACGAAAAACTCTACCGAAAAGTAGAGGCGATGGCTGCTGGGCCAAAAAAATCACCAATCAAAACATGGGCGCGTGCATGCACGATAGTTCCTGAATTTGTTGGTTTTACGTTTCTTGTTCATAATGGTCGTCAATTCATGGAAGTTTTGATTACTGAGGACATGGTTGGTCACAAACTTGGCGAATTCTCACACACTCGCTTGTTTCGCGGTCACACCAACAAGAAGGAAGGCATTAAGTCGTAACGCTTGAAGGTAGTACTCATGACATACAAAGCAACACATAAATATGCTCGAATCTCACCGCGAAAGGCTCGCCTTGTCGCAGACTTGATTCGTGGAAAACGAATAGATGACGCGCTCTCTCAATTGGAGTTCTCTAAGAAGCGAGCAGCGTGGTATTTTAAATCAGTTCTAAATAGTGCTATCGCAAATGCTGAAGAGCAAGACGCAGATGTTTCATCACTATATGTTTCCGAATCACGGGTTGATGAAGGTTCTGTAATTAAACGATGGCGTCCGAAGGATCGTGGGCGAGCCCACCCAATCCACAAGCCGACGAGCCACCTTGTCATTGCTGTTGGAGAGAAAAAATAATGGGACAAAAAGTTCAACCATTTGGATTTCGCGTCGGTGTAACCGAAGGACACAAGTCGCGTTGGTATGCACCAAAAGCACTCTTTGCTGAGTTGCTCGTCGAAGATTATCGCATTCGTGAGTTTGTCGATAAACGGCTTAATCGTACACCACCATTTGCTGCTGTATCAGATATTTTGATCGAACGAACTCGTGAAGAATTGACAGTGATTGTAAAGACAGCACGTCCAGGTCTTGTCGTTGGTCCCAAGGGAGCAGAAATTGACAAGCTTGTTGCAGACCTCCAATTAATGACCGGTCGTAAAGCACAAGTCAAGATTATGGAAGTTATGAATCCTGATACAGATGCTTGTTTGATTGCTGAAGCAGTTGGAGAACAAATGCGAAAACGCGGCAATTTTAGACGCATGCTTAAACAGCGTGCAGAATCCGCAATGCAGCATGGTGCAAGGGGAATCAGAATTCAAATTTCTGGTCGCCTTGGTGGAGCTGAAATGGCTCGAAAATTTGTTGTTCGTGAGGGTTCAATTCCATTATCTACGCTACAAGCAAATGTTGATTATGCAATTGTCCATGCTGAAACGACTTATGGAATTATTGGAGTTAAGGTTTGGATTTATAAGGGTATGTACACAGACGCAGAAGAAGAGCAAACAGATTCACGAGCAGCAGGTGCTCGAGGTCGCGCTCGAGGTCGTCGTTAACGAAAGTATTTATGTTCGGCTAAGTACCGAACGGTTGTAAGGAGATTGTCCGATGCCACGGATGCCAAAACGAATTAAGTTCCGCAAACAGATGCGCGGGAAGATGAAAGGTAATGCCACACGTGGAAACTACGTGGCATTTGGTGAGTATGGCCTGCAGTCATTGGATACACATTGGGTTTCAGCAAGGCAAATCGAAGCTGGACGTATTGCAGCGCAACACTACCTTCGTCGTCAAGGCAAAGTTGTGATTCGAGTATTTCCAGACAAGCCAATTTCTAAAAAACCATTGGAAACTCGAATGGGTAAAGGTAAGGCAGATACAGATTTCTGGGCAGCACGCGTGAAGCCAGGGACAATTCTTTTCGAAATAAGTGGTGTTCCCGAAGATATGGCAAAACAGGCAATGTCTCGGGTTGCACACAAAATGCCGGTGCGTTGCCGGTTTGTAGGTCGGAGACTATCTGTCTAACGCGGTTGCGTTGCCAGAAGAAGGAATGAAGATATGAAAGCGAAAGCAGTTCACAAATTAGGTGATGAAGAACTAGCAATCGAAGTAGATACCCTTCGCAAGAAGTGCTTCGAACTTATGACACAAGGCGTAACGGAAAAGATACAAGACACTTCCCAGTATAAAAAAATCCGTAAGGACATTGCACGCTTGCTAACAGAGCAAATAATGCGCAGTAAAAAATTAGGGAAGGCGTAAGAGGTACAAAATATGAGCCATTTGAAAGAAATTAATATTCCAGAAAATGCATCTCGAAAAATTGGTGTAGTAACATCAGATTCTCGAGATAAAAGTTGCAAAGTGGAAATTCAGTTTTCCGTGAAGCACCCGAAGTATGGGAAGTATGTTCGAAAGCGAACACAAATTCAGGCGCATGATGCTAATAACGAAGTTAATCTTGGTGACAAGGTTGAGGTTGCAGAATGCCGTCCTATTTCAAAAACAAAATCGTGGGTTGTAACCCGCGTTATTGAGCAAGCTGTCAATTAAGGTAGTGCATCAAGGAACAGACCGATGATCCAAAAAGAATCAAGATTAGAAGTAGCTGACAACAGCGGAGCAAAAGAGGTACTAGTGATTAGTGTCCTTGGCGGCTCAACTGCTCGCGGTAAATATACGAGGCGTACAGCTGGCGTAGGAGATCGTGTTGTTTGTGCTGTAAAGAAGGCACTGCCTAATTCACAGGTGAAAACAGGCGACAAAATTCGTGCAGTTATTGTGCGAACGAAATATCCAACACGACGAAATGATGGTTCATATGTCCGATTTGACTCAAATGCTTGCGTTTTACTCAATGAAGATATGAACCCAACTGGTACACGTATTTTTGGAGCAGTTGCTCGTGAACTTCGCGAAAAAAATTACATGAAAATAGTTTCACTTGCATCGGAGGTGGTGTAATGCCTAGGCATATCCGTAAAGGCGACAAAGTAGTGGTAACCGCTGGTAATGATAAAGGTGCTGTTGGTGAGGTTCTCCGTGTTCTCACGAAGAAAGACCGTGTCATTGTGAAGGGCGTTAATGTTCGTTCAAAGAATATAAAGCCATCACAAGCAAATCCAAATGGCGGCGTGATTAAGCAGGAGATGTCAATTCATATGAGCAATGTAAGCCCAGAGGTTGAAGGCAAACCAGCGAGAGTCCGTTATGAAACTCAAAAAAATGGCTCAAAAGTACGTATTGGTCTCGTTCGAGATGATAAAGGTAAAAAGGTAGAGAAAGTCATTTGCGAAATTCATTCAGCAGACGCAAGGGGCAAAGGAAAGTAAAGTTATGACTGCAACAATTGAAAAACCAAGATTGCAAACTCGTTATAACGACGAAGTTAAAGCAAATGTACTCAAGGAATTCAAGTTAGGCAATGTGAGTAAAGCCCCGAAGATTTCGAAGATTACCGTAAATGTTGGCATAGGCCGATTCCTTGACAACCAAAAGCTTAAACCAGAAATTCGCGATACTGTGATTTCAACACTGAGCATTATCTCAGGTCAAAAACCAATCATGTTGATGGCAAAAAAATCAGTCGCGAACTTTAAAGTTCGCGAAGGTGCACCATCAGCATTCATGGTGACAATGCGTGGGGATCACATGTGGCACTTTCTAGATCGATTAATCTCACTAGCAATTCCACGAATTAAAGACTTTCGTGGTTTAAAGGACACCGCTTTTGACAAGGCCGGTAATTATTCTATGGGTTTAACAGAGCAAGCAGTGTGGCCAGAAATCAACATGGCTGAAGTTCACTTCACACACGGCATGAACATAAATATCGTATTTGAAAACTCAACTACAGAATTGAGCAAATATGTTTTAAAAGAACTCGGCATGCCTTTTGTACGAGACGAGGAATAAGGAACGAACATGGCAAGTAAACGCGTATTTGAACAAATGAAACGAGAACCAAAATTCTCAACTCGCAAGAAAAACCGATGTCAGATCACTGGTCGTGGTCGTGGTGTCTACCGAAAATTTGGTATTAGCCGAATCATGCTTCGCCAATTAGCGTTGGAAGGCAAAATTCCTGGAATGCGGAAAGCTAGTTGGTAAATGAGAGAAGTTATTGCATGGCTCATAAACAAGTCATGTATGGAGTAAATATATGTCACAACAAGATCTAACAGCCGATATGCTCACACGTGTTCGAAACGCGGTGAGGAATCACGCACCCACTGTTTCTTGTCTTAATAACAAGTTAAACCGCGGAGTTGCACAAGTTCTCGTTGACGAGGGCTTCATTAACAGTTTTGAAGTTATAGATGATGGTCGTCAAGGACGGCTTGATGTTCATCTTCGTTACGGTGAACGAGGCGAAAAAGTAATTAACTCGATCAAACGCGAATCCAAACCTGGATGCAGGGTCTACCGCAGTGTGGAAGATCTTCCACGACCTCTGGGTGGTCTTGGCATAGCGATTGTTTCAACAAGCAGTGGCATTATGAGTGATCGTAGATGTCGTAAGGAAAATGTTGGTGGCGAAATTGTTGCCACAGTCGCGTAATGCGAAGAGGACTAGATTATGTCACGTATAGGTAAACAATCAATTGCAGTTCCATCAGGTGTTGAAGTAAATCTCAATGCTAGTAATCGCTCAATCGGTGTCAAGGGTCCAAAAGGAAACCTTTCATTTGATTGGCGTGGCGAAGTGGATGTAAAGTTCGATGAAGGTTTGATTAATTGTGCTATCGCTGAAGGCACAGAAGTTACACGACACGCTCGAGCATTATGGGGCACAACTCGTAGCCGCATTAACAACATGGTTGAAGGTGTTACAAAGGGATTCACAAAGAAGTTGAAAATTGTTGGTGTTGGTTGGAATGCAAAAGCACAAGGGCAAACAATTGTTCTTAACATTGGCTATTGCCACACAGTAGATATTCAAGCACCAGATGGTGTTACATTTGAAATTGAAAAGGGTACTGAAATTACGATTACTGGCGCGGACAAGCAAGCCGTAGGTCAATTTGCAGCAGTAATCAGATCGAAACGTGAACCAGAGCCATACAACGGCAAAGGCATCATGTATCACGATGAAATCATTATTCGTAAGGCAGGAAAAGCATTTGGCGTTTAAACGCAAATAGTAACTACCAAGGAACACAACGATGAATCGAATTACATCAAGAATTAAAAGATACACAAGGCGTAAGCGAAGTGTGAGGAAGAGAATCTTCGGAACGCCTTCTCGCCCACGCTTGTCAGTGACCCGTAGTGGTAAAAATACGTATGCTCAAGTTATTGACGACACATCGGGTCGTACGATTTGCTCTGCGTCAACAATTGAAAAAGATGCAAAAGTAGAATCTGGTAGTAACTGCACTGCTGCAAAAGAAATTGGAGCACGCATCGCAACTAAAGCAAAGAAGGCAGGCGTTGAAAATGTCATCTTTGATCGAAATGGATATCGTTTCCACGGTCGAATAAAAGCACTCGCAGAAAGCGCTCGTGAAGCAGGATTAAAGTTCTGACGAACAGGATAGTTATATATGATGAATAAACAATATGATGATGATAGAGGTGGAATTGACACAAACACAGTTGGTGTTTACCGAACCGCTGCAACTGTAAAAGGTGGACGCCGATTTAGTTTTTCTGCGATGGTTGTCTGTGGTGACAGGCAGGGTCGTGTTGGTCTTGGGTATGGAAAAGCGAACCAAGTACCAAATGCTATTGAGAAAGCTCAAAAGAAAGCTAAGCGAGAAATGCGAGAGTTCCCATTAACAGGAACAACAATTCCTCATGAAGTAACTGGACGATTTGGTGCTTGCAGTGTTCGGCTTGTTCCAGCATCACCTGGTACAGGTGTTATTGCTGGTGCAGCAGTTCGCGCTGTTCTTGATCTTGTTGGTGTTCAAGATTGCCTATCTAAGGCTTATGGCTCGACAAATAACAAGAATTTATCAAAAGCTGTAATTGATGGTCTTCGCCAATTACGTAATCGTGAGACAGTTCAATTGCTTCGTAAGGTAGAAATTGAAAAAACACATACTGAACAATCACATGAGTCAGTACCAAATGTTGTTGCAGAAGATAGTGCGAAAGACGAAAAAACTGAAGTGAGTACCAAGGAAGCGACAACATAACGTCGTTCTTTGATTTGGAGATTAAATGTCATGATGATTCATGAAATAACTGAAAAAGCAGGCAAGTACAAATCCCGAAAACGGATTGGGCGTGGACACGGTAGTGGCTCTGGTAAGACAAGTGGCCGTGGCCACAAGGGTGCCCATTCACGTTCTGGTTTCTCAAGACGTCCGGCGTTTGAGGGTGGACAAATGCAATACTTTAGGCGCATCCCAAAGCGAGGTTTTACCAATGCAGACTTTAAAACTGTCTACCACATTGTTAATCTCGCTTCGCTCGCTGATCGGTTCAAGAAGGGTGCAACTGTTGATGCAACGGCACTTGTTGAAGCAGGTTTAATTCGTAACTTCAACAACCCTGTAAAAATTCTTGGGCAAGGAGATATCTCCATTGCACTTAATATTACTGCAGACAAATTTTCAGCTTCCGCCGTGAAGAAAATCGAAGCGGCTGGTGGAAGTGCTTCTGTAATTGAGAAGAAAAAATGGAAACGCGAATGGCCAGCTAAAACAAAAACAAAGCCGGAAGCGAAAGAAGAAAAGCCAGAGCAAATCGTAGAAGATAAAACTGAAACTCAACCAACAGAGTCATCAGAAGAAGAATAAAGTGAGCAGGACTACCCCCTAATGAT
>MDTC01054345.1_pt1 | contig 12566 bp, 9 predicted proteins | sample 811181 | NCBI WGS metagenome assembly MDTC01 (sample SAMN05326644, study PRJNA326480) | marine metagenome | isolation source: seawater | place: Pacific Ocean: North | collected 2011 | reverse complement strand
TGCTCGATTAGTTCCGACTATTATGGTAATCATATGGCAAGGCTTTCGATGCCTTGAAGGAGTTCTTCGTAATTGCGCGCCACGGTTAGGTCAGGGCGTTCCGAAACGAGTGATTCGGGTGGACGGAAAAGAATGGCGTGATCAGCGGCATCCAGCATGCCGAGGTCGTTGTAGCTATCGCCGATGGCGATGGTCTCGAAGTGAAGGCCCTGAAGAGCTTGCACGGTTTTGGTTTTGTGGTCCTTCATGCGGAGGCGATAGTCGACGATCTTGCCGTCTGGGTCGACTTCCAGTTCGTGGCAGAACAGGGTGGGGTTCCCCAGTTGCTTCATGAGAGGGCCGGCGAATTGGGTGAAGGTGTCCGATAAGACTATGAGTTCACCATGTGCTCGTGCTTTTTCGACGAACTCCATAGCGCCGGACAAGGGTTCGAGGGTAGCGATGACTTCTTGAATCTGCGTGAGCTTGAAACCGCGTTCCGCGAGAATTTCGAGGCGGTAACGCATGAGGACGTCGTAGTCGGGTTCGTCTCTTGTGGTGCGCCGGAGCGCGTCGACCCCTGTCTTTTCAGCGAAGGCGATCCAGATTTCAGGGACGAGAACACCTTCAAGGTCAGTGCAGATGATTTGCATCCGAGTCAGCCAGTTAAGGAAGAGCGGTCTCGCCCATTAGGAAACGATCACACTCACGGGCCGCGGCGCGACCTTCGTTGATAGCCCAAACAATTAGGGATTGCCCACGGCGCATGTCGCCGGCGGCAAAGACACCTTCCAAACTGGTGACGAACTCTCCATACTCGGCCTGCAGGTTGGAGCGACTGTCCCGTTCAAGGCCGAGTTCTTCGACTATTGTGTCTTCTGGGCCGAGGAAGCCCATGGCAAGAAGCACGAGTTGGGCGGGGATGGCCCGTTCGGTTCCCTCCACTTCCTCGGGAGTGAATCGTCCATTCTCGTTCTGCCACTCGATGTCGTGGACAAGCAAGCCGCTGAGATTGCCCTCGCCGTCGCCAACGAACTTTTTTGTCGAGGCTAGATATTGCCGAGGGTCTGCCCCAAATATTGCCTTGGCTTCTTCCTGGCCGTAATCGAGCGTATACACCTTGGGCCATTCGGGCCACGGATTGTTTGCCGCTCGCTCGTCGGGTGGCTTCGGCATGATTTCGAGTTGGGTGACGCTGCGGCAACCATGGCGGATGGAGGTGCCAACGCAGTCGGTGCCGGTGTCGCCTCCTCCAATCACCACTACGTCCTTGTCTTTTGCAGCGATTTCGAACGCGGTGACGTCTTTTGCCTCGAGCAGGCCTTGGGTGTTCCGAGTGAGGAACTCCATTGCGAAATGCACCCCTTTGAGGTCACGACCTTCAATGGGGAGATCACGCGGTTTGGTGGCGCCGCAGCATAGCACGACCGCATCGAAATCGTCCATCAGTTGCTTGGCTGGAAGATCCTTGCCGATTTCAACCGAAGTCTTGAAGTCGACGCCCTCGGCTGTCATCAGGTCAGCCCGACGTTGGACGATCTGTTTCTCCAGCTTCATGTTGGGAATGCCGTAGGTAAGTAGCCCGCCTACGCGATCGGCTCGCTCGAATACGGTGATGGCATGACCCACCTTGTTGAGTTGGTCGGCGGCGGCCAGTCCGGAGGGGCCGGAACCAACCACGGCGACTTTTTTCCCGGTGCGTTGCTTGGGTGGATTAGGAGTCACCCAGCCTTCCTCGAACGCTTTGTCTATGATCGAGCACTCGATGCTCTTTATGGTGACCGGGGGCTCGATGACTCCGAGGACGCATGATCCTTCGCATGGCGCAGGACATACGCGACCCGTGAACTCGGGGAAGTTGTTTGTCTTGTGAAGACGATCGACGGCTTCTTGCCATTTCCCTTTGTAAACAAGATCGTTCCATTCAGGGATGAGATTGTTGACCGGACATCCACTGGCCATGTTGCTGAGCAGCATACCGGTATGACAGTAAGGCGTTCCGCAGTCCATGCAGCGGGCGCCTTGGGCGCGAAGTTTGTCGCCATCGAAAGGTTCGTGGATTTCGTTCCAGTCCTTGACGCGTTCGAGAGGCGGACGGTCAGGTATGGCCCGTCGCTCAAATTCCATGAATCCTGTAGGTTTCCCCATGAGATGAAAGAGCTGAAGATAGATGAATGAAAGGAGTTTGAACCTAGTGACCGGCTGCGACGTTTTCCTCGAAGGCCGCCTGAATGGCTGCGTCCCCTTCGAGTCCTCGTTCTTTTGCCCGTTTCATGGCGTTGAGGACGCGCTCATAGTCTTCAGGCATTACTTTGACGAACTTGTTGAGGGAGGAGTTCCAGTCGTCCAGAATGGCTTGTCCTCGCTTTGAATGGGTGTATTCACAGTGTTTTTCAATGCTGGCCCGCACACTGGCGATTTCATCGTCGTCACACTCCACAAGTGGATAGACTGCCACCATTTCATGGTTGAGGCGCTTGCTCACGAAATCGCCATCTTGATCCAGCACGTAGGCAATGCCTCCCGACATGCCGGCGCCGAAGTTGCGCCCCGTGTTCCCCAGACAGATGACTTTTCCGCCTGTCATATATTCGCATCCATGATCACCGATTCCTTCGATGACGGCTTCTACGCCTGAGTTGCGAACGCAGAAACGTTCACCTGCGACGCCTGCGACGTAAGCTTTGCCGCCAGTCGCTCCGTAGAAGCAGACGTTGCCGGTGATGATGTTCTCGTGCGCCTCGAAGGAGGGATTGTCCGGTGGCCGAACGATCACCTTGGCACCGGATAAGCCTTTGCCGCAGTAGTCGTTGGTGTCCCCTGTTACAGTGAGAGTCATTCCCCTAGGGCAGAATGCTGCAAAGCTCTGGCCAGCGGATCCTGTGAAGTTCATCTTGATGGTGTCCTCGGGCAAGCCATCGTTCCCATGTCGGCGTGATAACTCGGACCCAGTTATGGTGCCGACCACGCGATCGGTGTTCACAATGGGTAAATTGATTTCGACCGATGTTCCATTCTCCAATGCCGGAGCGCAGCGACTCAGGAGTTCACGGTTGTCGAGTGACCGGTCAAGCAGGTGATCTTGATCCATTTGGTGATAAGTCCCTACTTCGGGGCCAATTTCAGGGCGATGTAGAATCCGTGAGTAATCCAGCCCTTTGGCTTTCCAGTGGTCGATTGCCCTGCGCATCTCCAGCTTGTCCACGCGTCCCACCATTTCATTTATGGTGCGGAAGCCCAGCGATGCCATGGTTTCACGCATTTCTTCGGCTACGTATTGCATGAAGTGAACGACGGCGTCAGGTCCGCCCATGAATTTTTTTCGTAATGCGGGGTCTTGGGTGGCCACGCCAACCGGGCAGGTGTTCTTGTGACAGACGCGCATCATGAGGCATCCCAGAGCGATTAGCGTCGTGGTCGCGAAACCGAATTCCTCGGCTCCCAAAAGACAAGCAATGACAGCGTCGCGTCCTGTCTTGAGTTGTCCGTCCGTCTCGATCACTACACGACTTCTGAGGTCGTTGAGGAGCAGGGTTTGGTTGGTTTCGGCAACCCCTAGTTCCCATGGGGCTCCAGCGTGCTGGATGGACGAGCGAGGTGAGGCCCCCGTGCCCCCGTCGTAGCCGGAGACGAGTATGACGTCCGCTTTCGCCTTGGCCACGCCTGCGGCGATGGTGCCTACGCCGACTGCGGAAACGAGTTTTACGTTGATGCGGGCGTGGACGTTGGAATTCTTGAGGTCATGGATCAGTTCGGCCAGGTCCTCGATAGAGTAGATGTCGTGGTGCGGGGGAGGAGAGATGAGACCGACTCCGGGTGTGGTTCCACGGGTTTTGGCGATTGGCGGGAGTACCTTGTGGCCTGGTAGTTCGCCTCCTTCGCCGGGCTTGGCTCCTTGGACTATCTTGATTTGTAGTTCGTCCGAGTTTACCAAATAGTAACTGGTCACCCCGAAGCGTCCGCTGGCAACCTGCTTGATGGCGGAACGGCGACTGTCGCCATTTGCGTCCGGTGTGAAGCGGTCGATGTCTTCGCCCCCTTCTCCCGTGTTGGATTTGCCCCCGATGCGATTCATGGCAATAGCGATCGATTCGTGGGTTTCCTTAGAGATGGAACCGTAGGACATGGCGCCGGTCTTGAAGCGCTTCACGATCTCGGATGCTGGCTCCACTTCCTCGATGGGAATGGATTGGCTCTCGTCCGTTTTGAACTCCATCAAGCCTCGGAGCGTGAACATTTTAAGCGATTGGTCGTTGATCGCATCGGAGTATTCCTTGAAGACAGCGTAGTCCCCAAGTCTGGTTGCTTTTTGGAGCTTGTGGATGGTGACGGGGTTGAACAGGTGACGTTCGCCGGTGGCCCGCCACTGATAGATGCCGCCAGGGTCGAGAGGGGCCGTTTTCTCATCGGGGCGAGGAGCAAATGCATTGTCGTGGAGGGTGCAGGCTTCTTCGGCAATAGCTTCTATGCCGATGCCTTCAACACGGGAAGAGGTCTTGGTGAAGTACTTGTCGATCACCTCGTGATTCAATCCGATGGCCTCGAAGATTTGGGCACCTCGATAGGAAGCGATTGTGGAGATGCCCATTTTCGACATGGTTTTCACCACGCCATTGATGTTCGCCTTGAGGAAATTGCGGCAGGCCTTGGCGGGTTCTAAGCCAAGGTCTCCTTGCTCGATGAGATGACGAACGGTTTCAAGGGCCAAGTAGGGGTTGATGAGGTCTGCCCCGTAACCGAGCAGTAGAGCGAAGTGCTGTACCTCGCGAGGTTCTCCCGATTCGAGGACGATTGAAACTTGCGTACGCGTACCTTGGCGGATCAAGTGATGGTGCAGGCCAGCCACGGCCAACAGAGCGGGGATTGGGGTCTGTTGCAAACCCGACTTGCGATCAGACAGGACCAAGACGTTGACGCCGGTCTCTATGGAGGCGTCGGCATTTGCGAAGAGGTTGTCAAGCGCCGCTTCCAGGTCCTTGCCACTGTTTTCGCCGTCGGATTGGAAAACGATGGGTATCGTCGTGGACTTGAAACCTTCCAGTTCGATTTCACGGATTTGCTCCACTACCGAATCATTCACCAAGGGCGATTCGAATTTTATCATGCGGCAACTCTTGGGACCCGGCTGGGTCAGGTCGCCTTCCGATCCGACGAAGCTGACGGTTGCGGTGACGAGTTCCTCGCGGATGGGATCGATGGGAGGATTCGTCACTTGGGCGAAGAGCTGTTTGAAGTAATTGTAGAGTGGTTGCGTTTTGTCGGAGAGGACGGCGAGTGGGGCGTCATTGCCCATCGATCCGAGCGGTTGTTTGCCTGAGCCGGCGCTGGGGCCAATGAGGAAACGCATGTCCTCGAAGGTGTAGCCAAAGGTTTTGTGCCGAGTGAGTATGGTGTCGAAGTCGTCGCTAAGGAATGCTTTTGGAGCGGGCAGATCCTTTGCGTCGACGAGATTGTCCTTGAGCCACTTTCCATAGGGAGCGGACTTGGCCACCTCTTCCTTGACTTCATTATCGTCCACGATGCGACCCGCTTCCATGTCCACGAGGAACATTCGTCCTGGTTCGAGGCGACCCTTCTTGACGACGTTTGCTGGATCGATGGAAGGCAGTACGCCCACCTCGGATGCGAGGATCACCTTGTCGTCCGAAGTGACGTAGTAACGTGATGGACGCAGGCCGTTGCGATCGAGCACGGCGCCGATTTGAACACCGTCGGAAAAGGCGATGGAGGCTGGTCCGTCCCATGGTTCCATGAGGCAGGCGTGATATTCGTAGAATTTCCGTTTGAACTCCGGCATGCTCTTATGACGTTCCCATGGCTCGGGAATCATCATCATCATGGAATGGGCCAAGCTGCGTCCGGAGAGGATCAGGAATTCCAGGCAGTTGTCGAACTTCTGGGAGTCTGAGCCATCCTCGCGGATGATGGGCAGAATCTTTTCCAAGTCGTCACCAAAGGCTTCGCTTGCAAGCTGCATCTGTCTGGCATGGAGCCAGTTTTCGTTGCCACGCAAGGTGTTGATTTCACCGTTGTGGCAAAGGTAGCGGAAAGGCTGTGCTCTCAACCAGTTCGGGAAGGTGTTGGTGGAGAAACGGGAGTGTGAGAGGGCGAGAGCCGATTCCATGTCGGGATGACTGAGATCGGGGAAATATTTGTCCAACTGCCAGGTTGTGAGCATCCCCTTGTAGGTCATCGTGCGGGAGGAAAGCGAGGCGACGTGGAATGACTCGTTAGGCAATTCCTCGTTGCCGTAGCGAAGTCTATGACTGATTACCCGCCGTATCAGGTACAGTTTCCGCTCAAAGGGGAGTCCGCGCATCACTCCCTCGTTCCGTTTGACGAAGAACTGGCGCATGAAGGGTTCACAGTCGGCGGAAGCTTTCCCGATGATGTCGCTATTCACAGGGACGTTGCGCCAACCAAGCATTTCCAATCCCTCCTCCGTTACAATGTTCTCGATGGCACCTTCCTCCATGCGACGAACCGTCACGTCCTTGGCAAGGTAAGCGAAACCCACGCCGTAGTCACCTTCGTCAGGCACCTCGAAACCACACTCTTGCGGGCACGCGGTTTGGAAGAACTTATGTGGAATCTGGATGAAGATACCCGCTCCGTCGCCGGTGATGGGGTCGCAACCGCATCCCCCTCGGTGATCGAGATTCTCGCAGATTTCAATGGCATCCCGCACGATGGAGTGAGAACGTCGACCTTTCATGTCGACGATTAAGCCGATGCCGCAGTTCTCACGCTCGTTCTTCGGATCGTACAAGCCTTGTGCGCGAGGTAGTCCTGTGAATTTGTTGTTCATTGGTAGAGCCGGGAGAAAGGATCAAAAGGGTTCTAGGATGTTTTGCTTGGAATCCTCCGGCTAGGACTCCCATCCATTGAAAACAGAGGATTTTAATGGCTTTCAACCGACTAGGGTCAAGGCTTTTTGGGTGTTCTCGGTCGATGCTGGAATCCCTTGTCGCAGCAAGGTGGGGGAAGCGCTTTCTCGTAAACAAAGCTGGCTATCCAACCTTGCAGGTAGGTTTGTCGCAGGTTTTCTCTCATTTCGAGAGACAACATGAGTTTCCGTGTATTACATAACTCATGGGCTTCGATGCCGCAGGTTCTCCTAAAGAAACAGTAGAGCAAACGCAACGCTGTGCCCTGAAGCAAGGCAAAGGGTTTTCCATTTTGTGGATCGACGAAGTCGGACAGTAACCATTTGCCTTTCTGCCTCAGGGCGCATTCCAGTTTGGATAACAAATGGATCAACGTGCTTCCCTTGAAGCAGTCGAGGAAGAAATGTGTCACGAGTGCGTCGTATCTATTCGCAGGCAACGAATCGCTGGTTAGGTCGATCCGTTGGAAGTGGACACGTTTTTGATCTGATTTCTCGATGCGCCCCTGAGCTGCCCTCAGCATTGCCGGACTGGCGTCCATGCAGGTCACACGGCAATGGGGATTCGCATCCAACAATGCTTTCAGGAACCGGCCGTTGCCTTCACCTGCGAGAAGCACTTCTTCCGCCTCCGTAATCTGTCCGAGATGGGCGGTGCGGGCTCGTTGCAGAACGGGACCGAAAGCTATGGCTTCAAGCAGGTGATACACGCAAGCAATGCGATCGAACCCCGCGTTTTTCGAGTGCTGCCTCAATTTCATGGAACGAGCAAAAGACAAGGGAGAAAAAGCGAGGCGTCGGCCAAGGCACGCTTGTCTTCAGGGGCAAGGTTGCTGCGATCGAGGATCAGCAATGCAAGCAGGGCAACTGTGGTCGCTTGCAAGATGAGACCGTCGGGATCATGAGTCCGCAGCAAGGCGATCGCTGAACACAGGGTGGCGATGCTGAGAGTGAACGCCGAGGCGTTGCCTTTGAATCTCTTGTGACGCAGGGCGAAGGATGATTGGCCTTGCTCTAGGTCGGCCCTCGTTTCCCATTTTGCTACCAAACAGCAATTTAAGAAACACATCACAGTGACCGCGGTGAAGGAGGACCAAAAGGGGAAACTGGTTTTTTGCAGTTGTGTCCAAAGGAACAAATGTATGCCGCTGGCCAACAACAAGGCAGCCCGAAGCTCCTTCGGCACGGGGGAATGACCTTTGGAGTCGAGGTGATTGAGCCATGCGTTGCAGATGCATAGCCCGGCCAATATGAAACCAGCAAGAAGTTCTTTGGTCGACAAGATGTTGCAAGCCGCGATCACGGAGCCTGTGACGGTGATTGCCCAAGCCAAAAGCATACTTTTGCAATGTTGAGCTGCGAACTTGTGGCGAAGGGTTCTGGGGTTGTTCTTCATCCCTATGACGTCGAGCCAGCGGTCGGCGGCATAGCCCAACCAGACCGCCATTGCCAACAGGGTGGCGCGCTGCCACGAAGTCTCGAGGTCAAAGGCTTGGATCACCATCACTTGCCAGTACGCAGCAAAGATAGCGGCGTCGACGGCTAGTACGTTGGGCAGCAGGCAATAATTCGGAAGCAAAAAAGCACCCCTTTTCTTCGATGGACTAGAAGATTGCGAGGGCGTTCTTGCAGTTGCAATTTCCTGCAAATTACCTTTCATTAGTTGAATTATCTTCTAAACCTAACCTGTTGGAATGAAAATCAAAGCATATCTGAAACCAAAATGTGGATGGAGCATGGGTGTTCGAGCCATCATGGACAAGTATGGCCTCGAATACGAAGACCTCGACATCATCAATAACTCGGACCTCTACGCTGAAATGGTTGAAAAGTCCGGCCAACCGCTTTCTCCATGCGTGGACCTTGATGGTGTCATGCTGGCTGACGTCAGCGGCGAAGAGGTTGAAAACTACATGCTGAGCAATGATCTCGTGAAGCCAAACTCCAAGGAGTCCACGGTTCCCACGAATGCTCCGTGCCCCGACGAGGAGCATGATGCTCAAGCTTCGCAACCCATCCGTTTTTTCTGATAATCAACCCGATCTTCGTCTGCATCGAGCAGCGCGATTTTTAATTCGGCGTTGAATTATGCGCTTGCCGTCGTCAAACGATGGCAAGAAGCCTTTAGGCTTTTTGGATTTTGCCAGCCTTGATGGCTTTTGCCGAAACCCATAGGCGCTTTACTTGCCCACTTGGCAGTTTTACCCGGACGCGTTGCAGATTGGGGCGAAAGGTACGCTTGTTTACCTTGACCAACTGCAGACCGATGCCGCCAGATTTCTTGGTTTGGCCTTTACGGATGATGCGCCCGCCCTTGCGGGGTCGTTTTCCGGTGATCACACAGATTTTGGACATGACTGGGTCTTTTGGGTTAAAAGCTTGAAAAGCATGTTCTGGCGCGGGGGGAAGGCAAGCTTTTTAAAGGGACACCTCATTACGCGCGATACGTGTGGAGCCTAGTGCTTGAAAGGCGTCTCCCATACGAGCTGGATGGAGGAGTTCCTGCAAGGTTTGGCGCTCATCGTCCATTCCCGGCGCATGTTTTTCGATGATGTCGCGAATAGCCGCAGTGGCGCGTTTCATTAGAAAGCTTTCCTGCCGATCGTGATGAATTTCATCGAACCCTTCTTTTTGGAGAACCTCGACCAGGAAATCCCAGCACAAATGGCAGGTCAGGTCCCGGTCACCGGGGCGGGCAAGCAGATCACCATGAGATCGGTGCTTTTCGTAGGCGCGCGCTGTGCCGTTTGGCTGCGCTTGAGTCAGTTCCTCCCACGACTTGCCGTAGTCGAAGGTGAGAAAAGCGCCCCACCATTTTTGTGAGGTTATCTTGTGCAGGGCATCCGTTGCCCCAAGAGGAAGGTCTAGTTGATAGCCATCCATTGCTTCTTCGGGCAATCGTTGAAAGATAGCTTGGACCGCTGGTGTCAGCGAGGGGAGAACGATTTCTTCGGGCGCATTGCCTTTGATCGTGACGCCCAATTCACACCATCCTCTGCTCTGGTCGAAGCGAAGTCGGTGGAAGGGGAGGGCATCGAGCCATTCGTTTGCAAATACCACGGCCCGTTCGGGGATTCGCAGGGTGTCACCGAGACGCAGGATCAAAATCTCATCGAAGGGATGCTCTATTCCGTCGAGGATGCAATGGTCGGGTTCCGCCCCAATCTCAACAAAGACATGCTTTGCCGCCATTTCTTCAGAACCGAGCAGATCGATGACCGATGCCACCACTAGTTTCCCGAAAACGGAACCAAGGCTTTCCGCGGTGTAGAAGTCGGTTTGTCGGGAGCGTCCCACGCGATCGCTACCTTTCGCGTAATATCCTGCATCGGGATCGAAGGCTGCGACCCGAACGAAGTCAGCGTAGCTCATCTGACCTTCCTTGTCGGCTTCACGCCGCAAAGAATGCAAGATGGTCGGTTCAGTCGATTTGTTTTCCATTTGCATCGAGAAGATAATGGCTTAGGAGGGTTTTCGTGAAGTTCAAGCAGCTTGTGCTGGTTGGGTTGCCGGCTTTGGCGTTGGGAATCTTGATCGGCAACCTATTTTTCACCCCGAAGCACTCGACCACGAGGGCATATTTCGATCCTGATTACTGGTCTGGCCTTGGCAAGGTCGGCGAAGCCATGCGACTTGTCCACGTTCGATACGTCGATGAGGAGAAAGCCTCCTTCAAGAACCTGTCGGAGGCGGCGATATCCGAGGTTGTGAACGGGTTGGACAAACATTCGCGGTATATGTCCAGCAGTGATTTCAAAGACTTCGAACTACTTTCCAATCGGCAGTATTTTGGTATTGGCGTGTCCATTTTTCAATTGGATGAGAATATCATGATCACGCGGGTTTTTTCCGGAGGTGGAGCAGAGGCTGCCGGTCTGCGGGCGGGTGATCGCATTTTGAGCGTGGATGCTCGCGAAATCACGGAACGCTCGGTTTCGGAAGTCAGTGAAATTATCCGGGGAGACATTGGAACAAAAGTGACCCTCGTCTTGGAAGACGAAAACGGTGCTCGTCGAGAAGCGCAGGTGTCACGAGGCAAAGTACAGTTGGCCAGCGTGGAGGACGTTCGCATGATAGGCGGGGTTGGTTATCTGCGGATTGATCAGTTTACCGGGCGCACCGGTGAAGAGTTCGCTTCTGCCTTGGCTTATCTCCATCAATCCGGCATGCAGTTTTTGGCCATTGATCTTCGCGACAATTCGGGTGGTTTGCTCAGGGCTGCAGTTGAAGTACTGGGATATTTTTTCAAGGAAGGTGCGCCAGTAGTCTCCGTTGATGGGCGTGGTCGCGAGGAGAAACTTGTTTATCGTTCCGAGGGGCAGGGGCGTCAGTCCAGTGTGCCAACGGTGATTCTCATGAACAACGGCAGCGCCTCGGCTTCGGAGATCGTGGGGGGCGCTTTGCAGGTGACTGGCAAAGCAAAGCTTGTTGGCGAATCATCATATGGCAAGGGTTCGGTTCAGACCATATACCCCTTTGACGATGGTTCCGGCATGAAATTGACGACAGCTCGTTATTATTTGCCAGGCGGCAAGACTATCGGCGAAGAGGGCCTTTCGCCAGACGTCGAGGTGATTTGTGACGACGAAACGTTGCGCAAGCTGCGCCTTCAGCGGGATCAAGATCCTTTTGCCGATCCCGAGACCTTCGAGAGGCGTTTCGGTTTTGCTCCCGTGGAAGACCTCCCGTTGTTGCAAGCGCTTCGCATTGTAAAAGGTGAGCCCATAAAAGAGAAGGAGGAAGAAAACGAAGTCGAGCCCGTCGAACCATGATTCTTGGCATCGAAAGTTCTTGCGACGAATCGGCCCTCGCTCTCTTCGATCCGGAGCTTGGCGTCCGTGGTGAATGGGTGGCTAGCCAAATTGCCGCTCACCTCGAATATGGTGGCGTGGTGCCTGAAATCGCAGTTCGCGAACACGTGGACAATTTCTTCCCGCTTCTTTCCGAGGCATTGAAAGGCCAACCCGCCGTCGAGCGCATTGCAGTGACCTGTGGTCCGGGTTTGGCCGGTTGTCTTGCGGTGGGGATCGCCTTGGCCAAGAGCTTGGGCTTGCTTTGGGACGTTCCCGTGGTCGGGGCCAATCATTTGCGAGGCCATGCGTTTTCCTCCTTCATCTCTCTGCACGCTGAGAATTGCGAAGGTTTCGAGAATCGCTTGAGGGATCTTTTGCCGCACCTTGGACTCATTGTTTCGGGTGGTAACACCTTATTGTTCCGTATCAACGAGAATCGCAAACTCTCCATCGTGGCGGAAACGGTCGACGATGCGGTTGGCGAAGCGCTCGACAAAGGGGCTAAGTTTTTTGGTATTCCTTATCCTGGAGGTCCCGAATTGGAGAAATTGGCCCGCGAAGGGGATCCTTCGCGGTACGATTTCCCACGAGCATTTCCCGAGCGCAGCAAAATGCGCTTCAGTTTCTCCGGACTCAAGACCAGCCTCCGCTACCGACTGGATAAAATGAACGAAGACGCAGCCCAGGCGAGCTGTTCGGATTTATGCGCCAGTTATCAACGGGCTGCCTTTGATCAACTGTTCATCAAAACAGGCCAAGCTCTCGAAATTGACAATTACCGTAGTCTTGGCCTTTCCGGTGGTGTTTCAAACAACGAGGATCTTAGAACTCGCTTTGTTGCCTTGGGCGAACGTTTCGCCATGCCTTCTTTCATTGCCGAACCTCGTCACACCGGCGACAATGCCGCC
>MDTC01203245.1_pt1 | contig 12567 bp, 10 predicted proteins | sample 811181 | NCBI WGS metagenome assembly MDTC01 (sample SAMN05326644, study PRJNA326480) | marine metagenome | isolation source: seawater | place: Pacific Ocean: North | collected 2011 | reverse complement strand
TAACGCACCGCAAGGTGCGGGACGGTCCGAAAACTAGTGGCCTACCGGGCTAGACCCGGAAGTCTCCGAGTGCTGGCGGGGATGGCGGCAGGGAGCGGGTCGGGAAAGGAAACGAGCTGAAGGCGCTGCGGAAACGCAGGGCGAGCCACGCGGACTGCACACACCGCGAAGGCCCCGGGAAACCGGGCGGCAGCCGGGAACTTTCATGGCAAGGCCCCTCGAACTCATACTTCGAGGGGCCTTGCTCTTTGTGCTGGTAGCACTTGTTTACCGGCCCGTGGGCATTCGTCGGCTTAGGCGCGCCGAAGCGACACAGCCAACCGCGCGATTCCCTCATCGAAGCAGACCCGGGGCCTCCACTGGAACGCTTCCCATGTCTGACGAGGGTCGAACCAATGCGCCGTGGACAGCTGTTCCACCAGAAATCGGGTGATCACCGGCTCTCGTCCGGAAACCGAGGCCGCAGCCTCGCCCACGGTGCCGGCCACCCACGCCGGGCCTCGGGGAACGGATCTCACGGATGCCTCGATTCCGGCCGCGTCGACGATGGCCTTGATGACGTCGCGCACCGGTCGGGGCTCACCGTTGCTGACAACGAAGGCGCGGCCTCGGACCGACGGATCCTCCGCTCTGTCCAGCGCCCGCACGATCGCCTCCCCCGCGTTATCGACATAGGTCGTGTCGATGAGGGCGCGGCCGCCGTCGATCAGGAATAGGCGACCACTCGCCGCTCGATCAATGATGCGTCCGATAAGTTGCTTATCACCCGGGCCCCACACCAAGTGCGGTCGCACCGCGACGACCGGCACGCCGACGCGCGGATCCAACACGATGCGCTCGGCCATCGCCTTCGATCGCGAGTAGTGACCGCGGGTTCGAGCCGGATCGGCAGTATCGGCTGCAGCCGCGATGAGCGGCTCTCCCACATGCGCGACCGAGGGCGAGGACACGTAGACGAACGCCTGGACACCCGCGTCGGCTGCACACTCGAGAACCAGGCGAGTTCCTTCAACGTTGACAGTCTCAAATTGCGACCACGACCCGTCGATTCCTACCCGCGCCGCCAAATGAACGACCGCGTCCACGCCCTCGAGAGCCTTTCTCACATCGGCGGCCTTGACGATGGATCCCAGAAAGTCGCCGACGCGTGCACCGCCCGTCGATTGCTCACCGGCCATCCCCGAGGCGTGCCGCTGAAAGCACACGACGTCCCAGCCGTCGGCAAGCGCCGCCCGCACAACCGCATTCCCCAGCAAACCCCGCCCACCCGTGACCAGCAATCGACCTTTCGATCCCGGTGACGAAACACTCCCACTCATCCGTGCCCCGCAAGAAGCCGCTCCGCGTCTGCCGCAAGATACGCACGGTCGATCTTGGCGCCGTGTCGGATATCCACCGGCATCCGATCGATCCACAGCACCGCCGCCACATCGGGCACCTGCGCATCACGCGCGATGGCGCGCACACGCGTCGCCAGACCCATCTCTGCGAGATCGACGTGCCGTTGTCGCATCCGTGACGCACCTGCGCCGACGACGGCAGGCGCACAGACAACCACGAGCACTTGGGCACCGGCTGGCCCGACACCGACCGCTGCAGTCACGATCCGGTCGGCGCCGACTCCGCCCAGACCCTCCTCGATGCGCTGTTCGATCGACACCGGACCAACGGGCCCGTTCACCGTGGTGATCACGTGGCCGAGACGACCCTCGAGCCATAGCCGGCCCTGCTCATCGAGAACTCCGATATCTCCCGTCCGGTGCCATCCGAGATTGCGTGAGGTGCGTTGCTCCACGAACGCTTGTGCGTCGTACCGGTCCTTCGTGTGGGGAGCTCGCACGGCTACTTCCCCGAGTACTCCCGCCTCGGTGCTCAGCTCGCTCGCCGGCGTGCCATCAGAATCCACCACCGCGACGGCAACCTCCACCAACGGCAACGGCCGACCGACGAGCACCCCTGCCCCCGGCGACTCCGCGAGAACCTCGCGGGCGGTGACGTCTGTTGCCGGAAGAACCTCGGTCATGCCGTACGGCGTGCGAACGTCACACTCCGGCCACAGGTCCATGACGTCCCGCAGCAACGAGCGGGCGATCGGAGCACCCGCGAGTAGCAGCAGCCGAAGGGACAATCCGGCGCGCGCGAGTCGGGTGCGGGCATGCGAGCCCGGTCGAGCCCCGGAGAGCACCGAACTCAGCGCCGCCGGCGACATCCACATGACCGTTCCCCCGGCATGCTCCATCGCCGCCGACAACGACTCCGCCGTCAACGAACCCGGACGCGAGGCATCCATAGCCGGAATGACCGAGGCGATGCCCAACAGGGGGCCCAGCACCGCCCACGGTGCGAAAGCCGCAACGAGGACGTCGTCGTCGGTGAACTCATAGTGACCGAGCAGGGTGTCCCGAGTGGCGGCGATTCCGGCTCGGGAGTGGGTGACCGCTTTGGCCGGACCCGTCGCTCCCGACGTGAACACGATCGCAGCATCTGAATGGGCAACGTGGGCCGCCGGTGTGCCTCGAGGCTCGGCTTCAGCATCCAACAACCCAGCCAAACGGTGTTGCCAGAAAACTTGTCCTGGCGTGTTCAGGAGACGAACCACCGGCGCCGCGCGGCGTACGGCCACGACGTGATCGACCCGGGCGCCCTTGAGCGAGCGAAGCAGGGATCGCGCACCATGAGCAGCGTCGATTACCACGATGCTGGCTCCGATCCGCCACACCGCGTAGACCACAGCGAGCAAGTCGGCTCCCGGTGGAATCAAGACCGCGACCCGATCGCCCGCGCTGACTCCCCGGCGCGCGAAGGCGTCGGCAAGCCCGGCAACACGACCCTCGAGTGCCCCCCACGACACGTCTCGGAAGAGATCAGACGCCGGCGTTACACCCGGCGCTGGCTCGGACATTGCCACTGCTGCACAAGCCGAACCTCCACCTCGTCGCCGAAGGTTGTTCCCGAGGTCATCCGGGGTAGCTTCGTGGGCTTGCACGACGCCCCTATCAGCGTCTTCCTCGCGACCATCGAGAGACGCGGGAACGCGCGCTATCCAGGACCAAATATCGGCGATGGCGTCTGCGCGATCCTCCAACACCAGATGCCCCGCATCCGGATACTGCTGCACGAGCGCATGCGGCAGCCGTCGGCGGAGGTCGTCCAGATATCTCACCGAGAAGACGGGGTCGCGCATTCCCCAGACCAGCAAGGTCGGAACGTGCGCGAGTGTGTCGAGTCGCGAAGCGATTCCCTCAAGAACCGCCGAGGTCGGGTGGTCGGGTCCGGTCGGAATATCCGCCACAAATTCATCGATCGCGTCACGGTCCTGAGCTGTGGGATACGGAGCTCGGAACGCACGCGCAGTCTCGGCGTCGACTCGGGAGATTCGGGTTGTCGCTCGAACAAACCCCTTCGTCCGGCGGGTCATCACTCCACGGATGACCGGTAGGCGCGTCGCGGCGATGACCCACGGAATGCCCCGATGCTCGGGTTGGTGCACAGCGGTATTCGTCAGTACAACGCCGGCTATCCAGAACGGCGAGTCTTCGTCGTCCATGACGTTCTCACTCCAGCCGAGCGCGACGGGGCCTCCCCAGTCATGGGCGAGAACGACGATCGGCCCGCGAACGTCCAGGCTGCCCACGATTGCTGAAAGGTCCCGAACACGCTGATCGAGTCGGCGGATACCGCCGCTTCGCGCCGAGAAACCCATGCCGACGTGATCGGGGGCGATGACGCGCACCGTTGGCGGTGCCTGTTGAGCGACGTTGCGCCACAGATACGACCATGTTGGATTTCCATGAACACACACAACGGTGAGTTCGACGTGTTCGGGATTCGTATCGAGAACGTGGATCCCTAGCATCTCGTCAACCAGTTGCGACGCCTCAGCCCGCCGGTGCGCACCTTCGTCGTCGATGCGGTCGCTGTTGATGCGCTCGTCGTCGATGAAGACAATCCGGGACCACGTTGGGTCGAACCCCTTCACGGGAGGTGCGGTGCGAGCGGGAATCCGCGCCGACTTCACCACTCGATGTCGATGACAGCGGCGTTCAAACCCGAGCCGATGCCCATGCAAGCGACCCTGTCCCCCGACACCAGATGTTCGGAGTTCGTCGCCAACGTGAAGGGGACCGACGCCGGTCCGATGTTGCCTCGCGTCGGGAAGGTCTGCGGCACACGTCCGGGATCGATGTTCAGGGCACGAGCGATCGCTTCGGTGTGGATCTTCGACACCTGATGGATCACATACATTCTGAGATCGCTCCAGTCGAAGTGCTCGGCGGCGTCGGCCCAGGTGAACACGGCAAGGTCCACCGCTGCTTCGAGCAGCGCACGGCTGTCGGTGCACATTCCCGTCAGATCCCCCGTGCATAGAAGGTGATGCTCGGTGGCAGCCCGCGACACACCGCCGAGGAACCTGTGGCCTTCCCGATGCTGAGACGCCCGCCCGAGGACCATGGCCGCACCCCCGGAGCCCAACGTGAACGTGGCGAAGTTCTCCACAATGTCCTCTCGGGTCGCTCCCTGAGAGTTGAGACGGTCGATGGTCGCCTGCTGAGGCTGACGACTGCCTTCACCATCAACGATCAGTGCGTAGTCGATCTGCCCGCTGTCGATCATGTTGGCCGCGAGTTGCATTCCGCTCATGAACCCCAAGCACGCGTTCGACAGATCGAAGTTCACGCACGCCGATGAGAGACCGAGTTGACGGTGCACGTCGACGGATGCGGGCGGCTCCAGCCGCTCACGACACACGGATGTATCCACCAGCAAACCGATTGCCCGGGGATCGACGCCAGCTTCTGCGATGGCCTTCGCGCCTGCCATCGCGGCCGCATCAGCGAATGTCACATCTGAAGGCCACCAACGACGCTCGGAGATTCCTGCCAGCTGCTCGAGCATTCCTCCGTGCAAGCCAGCACTCGCATACGCCGGAGCAAGCCATCCGTCGATGTCAGAGGACGTGATCACCTCGGGAGCATCGACCGCAGACACCGCGAGCACGGCCGTATCCGTGAAGGTGAATACCGAACTGCCCGTCGAGGGAGTTGGAAGGTCATCGACCGCGCTGACGCCCTGGCTCACCCGAGTGGCCCCCTTCTGAGACGGATCCGGAGTAGGTCCTGTCAGCCCCTAGCCTGCCATGACCGGCGCCGTACCGCCGTCGGGCGTCTTCCCCGACCGGTAGCCGCACGCACCTCTTCGCCAAAAAGCGGTCGTAACCATGGCTAGGCGCATGCCATGACATACCGTCTCAGCCATGAGGCGTTCTCCGGCAGCCACCAGGCGGCGGGCACGCAGGTGGCTCGGTGGCTTCGCTGGCGCGGCCCTCCTTGGCTCCACGGTCATCGTCTCCCCGATCATCGTTTCCCCCGCTGCAGCGGACGAGGCAGATGCCGATCTGGCGCGCTTCTACGGCCAGACGGTCACGTGGGGTCCCTGTGACGATGCTGCAGGTGGCTCCGAATGCGGGACGGTCGCCGTGCCGATGGACTACCGAAATCCCTCAGGCCGAACCCTGGATCTCGCTGTCCTTCGCATTCTCGCCAGTGGCAATGCGCGCGGGAGTCTGCTGGTCAATCCCGGTGGCCCCGGGGCGGGCGGCGTGGACTTCGCCGAATACCTCAGTACGGCCATCGACTCAGATGTTCGAGCGGTCTACGACATCGTCGGATTCGATCCACGTGGAGTCGGACAGTCCGCACCCGTCACTTGCCTGACCGACAAGCAGATACTGCGCTGGAATCGGACCGACATCACCCCCGACACCGGCCGTGAGCGCAGAACACTGTTCTCCCGAGCCGATCGCATCTCCCAAGGGTGCCTCGATCGCGATCCTGCTCTCGCGCGATCCGTCGGCACGGCGAACACCGTGCGCGACATGGACATCCTTCGCCGCGTCCTCGGTGATGACGAGTTGAACTGGTTCGGCTTTTCCTACGGAACCGAACTCGGCGCTCTGTATGCACAACGCTTCCCGGACCGCGTTGGACGCATGGTTCTCGACGGAGCGGTCGACCCATCCTTGAACGCGATGGAAGTGTCCGAAGATCAATCAGCAGGGTTCCAACGAGCCCTAGCCCGCTTCGCCTCGGATTGCGCGCAACGCTCGAACTGCATAGCGACAACGCAGGCAGGAGTGCTCTCGGCCATCAACCGACTACTCGTGCAACTCGACCAGGCACCACTGTCATCGGATGGCAGCCGACGCCTCGTGCAATCCGAGGCCCTCACCGCTGTCTTCTTCTCGATGTATTCGACCGATCTGTGGCCGACGCTGCGTTCGGGACTGAGCCAAGCGCTCGACGGCGACGGTTCGACTCTGCAGTTGCTCGCACAATTGGCGAATGATCAAACCGGCCCTGACACCTTCGGCAGCAAAATCACGTCGGCCTTCTACGCCATTGGGTGCTGGGACTATCCGCCGACGCCGGGCATCAAAGGCCTGCGCCGTGCGGCATCCGATTGGTCGACCGATGCCCGTGTGCCGGAGATGGCCGTCGCGATGTCCTGGGGCAACGCCCCCTGCAGCACATGGTTTGGACATTCGGACACACCACCAGCGCCGGTGACTTCGACCACGAACGCGCCGATCTTGATCATCGGGACGACCTACGATCCGGCAACTCCCTACGCATGGTCGCAAGCGCTTCGTGGCCAACTACCGACCAGTCGACTCCTGACCCACCGGGGTGACGGTCACACGGTGTATGGAGATAGCAACCTGTGCATCGACAATTTCGCGGACATCTACCTGCTCACCGGCGATCTGCCCGAGCCGGGGACCGTGTGCTCGAGTTGATCGCCGATACGAATCCTGACGGCCTATCCACTTAACTCTAAGGCGCGTCGTCGTTGCCCGACTTCTCTTCCTTATCGGTCAAGCCTTCGAGGCCTGCGAGGAATTCCTCAACCTGGGCGGCGATCTCGTCACCACTGGGCACCTCACCCTGCGGGGCACTGCTGGGCTTGGTCAACGCGCTGCGAGCTTCGATCATTTGGTCGTACTGCGTCTCCAGAACGCTGACGACCGCGGCGAATTCTTCGTTGCCTGTCAACTGCTCTGCGACCTCGCCGTCGGCTTTCTCGGCTTGGGACTCCAGGCCCATGCCCGTCAAGCGCAGTCCGGTCACCTCGGTAAGCCCCTCGATCAGCACCATCGCGCACCGCGGATAGTCGAATTGCACGAGGTAGTGGGGCACCTGCGCCGTCACCCCGATCGATGACAGGCTGCGCTGGCCGAGGTGGAATTCGAGCAACGCACCCATGTGTCCGGGAACTTCGATATCGCCCAGAACAGCGCTGCGGCCCGCCGTCAATGCGGCGTCGTTTCCGTGCACCGTGATGCCGATCGGACGCGTGTGCGGCGCCGGCCAAGGAATAGCTGTGAGTCCCACCGCGTGGGATAGGCCAAACTCATCGACGAGAAGATCGACCGCGGCCAGAAAGCGATTCCACTGGTAATCGGGCTCGGGACCGTCCAATAGGAAGAAGTCGCGACCTTCGGCATCGACAACTCGATTCAATTCGAGTCGAGACGACTCCACCGCGGAGAAATGGTCCGAGGAGAAGGTCATCCGTGGGCGGCGAGCGCGATAGTCGAGCAACTCATCGGAGTCGAACGTCGCCACAAGCTCGGTGGTGCAGGTCTCGCGGATGTGAGCAGCTGCCTGCCGAACACCACCGCCGGCATCCACGAACCCCTGGAAGGCGTGCACCAGCGTCGGCGCGAGCGGAGGAGCGATCGTGCCGGGATCGATGTGAAACGTCAGCAACTTCCTCGGCGATCTCATAATTCCTCCCACCCTCAGGCTACGTGCACTCACCTCAAAATGCGATCGGGAACTCACGGCGTTCGCAGAGTGCGAACGGGTGGTGGGGATATTCCCCCTGGGGACGGGGATCGGCTATGACTGCAGATCCGTGCTTCTCGCGCCGAGGACTAGGAGTTCGCGGACTCACTGGGAGCGCTCGACGGCGGCGACGAGTTCGAGTCTGCAGCCGGCTTCTTCACCGCTGCCTCGGATGCGCCTGTCTTCTTCGCCGTAGATTCCTCCGCCGTAGATTTCTTCGCGGTCGATTTCTTGGCGGACGTCTTTTTCGCCGTCGTCTTTTTCGCCGTCGACTTCTTGGTGCCTGTCTTCTTCGCCGTTGTCGTAGACGCTGCTGTCTTCTTCGCGGTCGACGCGGGAACTGTGGATGGCGTCGCGTCCGCTGACGTCGCGGGTGGAGTGGTGGGCGCGGGGGTCTGCATCATCGGCGAATCCATCGCCTGCCATTCCGGCGATGCAGCGGGCTCGGTCATTCGGCGCCACAGGTACCAGCCACCAACGACCGCACCGCCGAGCATTGCCATACCCAAGAGTCGCCGCATGGCCCGCACGCTAACAGCCGCTCGTTACCCGCGTCATCGGATTCCCAAGCCTCAGCCCGCGCTGAGTGCCGAACGGAACTTCTCCAGCCCGGCGCCGCTGCTCCAAAAAGCCTGCTGCTGACCTTCGGGCAAGGTCAAGGCGTATTCGCAAACCTTCGCCCAGGCGATTCCTACGGCGCGGGTCAAGGACGCGGCGACCGTGGCCGAGATTGCGGATCCGGCGATCGCGCCCCCCGGGATGAACTTGAGCAGATTGGTGACGACGTAACGCCCCACCATGGTTGCCCCGCCCGTCAGAATAAGCGAACCCGCCACCGCCATTGCCCTCGAGCGCTGCGGCGGAAGTCCGTAGGCGGCGGAGATCCGCGCGATCATCGTTACCTGATTGGGGACGAGAAGCGCCGCATCAGTGAAGGGGATCGGGACGGCGCCGATTCCAGATGCGACGGTGATCGACTGGTTGATCACCGCCTTTACCGCTTTTTTTTTGCGCTCCATGTCCAACTGCTGAGCAGCGGTGAGAGCCGCTTGAGCGGCTTCGGGGACTACCTCGTACGTCGCGTCCAGCAACCGATCGAGTCCGAACTCCGGTGCATGCGTGAAGTCGTCCGCAAGCGCGTTCGTCAAGACCGGTGCCTCACCGGCGCGAATCGGTAATCCGAGACCGGTGATGAAGTCCGATAGTTCCACCGCATGTGGATGCGCCTGACCGTCCTTGCTGGGCACCTGGGTCAACACCACGATCACCGGGAGCCCCAGCTCGGCGAGGCGTCGGACGAACGCTGCCTGCGCCTCCTCGAAGCGTCGATCCGACCAACGCACCACGTACCAGGCGGCATGGATTTGCTGATCGATGGCAGACCTCCGCCGTGCTTCGACGACGTCGCGAAGGCCTTCCAGGATCTGGTCGCCGGCGGACCCGGTCTCGAACCCCTCGGAATCGAAGATTCCCAAGAAGCCATCGTCGCGACGGTGATAGTCGACGCCACGCGTCACCGGCTCCCCCACCCCGGTATCGGCGACATCTCGACCAAAGACAGCGTTGACCAGAGTGGATTTGCCTGCCCCCGTGGCTCCAAAGATCGCCAGGTTGAAGCAACCTAGGGCTGCGAAAGCGGTGGACAACTCCTTGGTGAACATGCCCTCGAGAGCAGGAACGTCGATGTCCTGGACGCCTTCGTTCTCAGGCGACGATTCCGGAGCCATGCTCTGAGAGTACGCGGGATGCTCACGAGCCTGGGTTACCGTTGAGACGTCATGGCTCCCCTCCGCTCCCCCGAACAATCCGGGATTTCCCGTTCGATCGTGACCTGGATCGTCGGACTTTCGCTGATCGCGGTTGTTGGTCTCGGAGTTGGGCTGGGCCTGCTTCATGCATTCGGCCTAGCCGATTGGAACAAGATTCAGCAGGCCCGCGACGTGGGGAAACTCGGAGGCACTCCGACCATTCCCGAGGCCTACCAAGAACTCATCGACAAGGCAGCCGAACGCTGCCCGGAGGTGCCTTCTCGAGTTCTCGCCGCGCAGATCGCCGTGGAAAGTGGATGGCAGGCGGACGCACAGAGCCCCGCGGGAGCTCAAGGCATCGCGCAGTTCATGCCCAGTACGTGGAGTCAATACGGTCTGGACGCCAACGGCGATGGCGTCCGCGACGTGTGGGATCCACGCGACGCGATTCCGTCAGCAGCGGAGTTGAATTGCCTGAACAGACGACTGGTGTCTTCCGTTTCGGGAACCCCGCTGCACAACATCCTCGCCGCCTACAACGCCGGCCACGGCGCGGTTCGCAAGTACGACGGCGTACCGCCGTTTCCCGAGACCGAGCAATACGTGGAGAAAGTGATCGAGCTTGCGCAGCGCTACCCGTCGCCGTAGCGCAAGATCGCCGAAGCATCGGCTTTGAGTGTGCTACTTGATCACGACTATCGATTGGTGATTCTCCACGACCAGTCGACCGTCCGGTGACCACAGTCGCCGAGTTTCCGAGGTGAACCCCTCCTCCATTGACGACACCCACGCTTCGAATCCCAGGGGCTGCTGCGGATCAAGTGCCTCCGGCGGAAAAAGCAGATGTGCACTGAAAGACACAGTGGCCATCGGACGCAAGTCGGTCATGGCGACGTAACTGGCCGGCCACCACGCATCAACCAGCCCCAGAGTGATTCCGGCTGTCCATGGCTCGGCATTGTCTTCAGGGTCGGGAACGGGCGACACCCATCCGAGAGCCTGAGGACTATCTCCCGAGCCGGGTACGCCGACCGCGGGTCGGTAGCCGATGTGCAATCCGAACTCCGGACCCATAGGAGGACCCACCGGGAGGCTCGGGACCGCACGCCATTCGGGGAAGTCAGGCATCGACGCCGTGCCCCACGGCTGAGCAATGTCCCCAGCACGCGGAGTTCCCGTGATGATCACCGTGTGCGCGGCAAGAGCGCCGTCGGATCCGGTGACGCTTGCCTTCCACGTAGTCATCGCCGATCCGACGCGAAGGGGCACCACATCGATGCGTGCCGTACCGGCAGGCAAGGGTCCGAACATATGGGCGGTCACACTGCGCACGCGCCGATCGGCGCTTTGCTGCTGCGTTACCTCGACGGCGTTGACGGATGCAGCGATGACAAGACCCCCCCACGCCCCGCGGCCCTGAAGCCAACCAGCGGGAACATCCCACGAAAACGCGCCGGGCTCTGTCTCGTCGATGCGGCAGGCGTCAGTGAATCGGTCCGTCATGCGCCGTCGGGGCGCACATCATCGACAGAGCCGTCGTCGCTCGTCGTGTCTGCCTTGCCGCTGGCATTGGATAGCGCAGACTTCTTCATCCAACGATTCCACGGAATATTCCACAGTCCACCGGGGCCATTCCACGGTTCCATCATGTCGCCGCCGGTCTTGATGTAGTTGACGACATCACCGGGGATCGTGTTGTCGAAGATCCACTTGGCGTCATCTTCGAACATGTTGGTGCAGCCGTGCGACCCGTTGTAGCGGCCGAGTCGGCCGTATGCCCACGACGCGGTGTGCAGGAACTCACCCGACGGTGTCAAGCGGGTGTTCCACTTTGACGGCAGCTCGTAGAACTCGACCTCCGGGTCCAACCCCAAGCTTTCACTTCGGTAGACCTTGTAGTCCTCTTTGTCGGTGCTGATGACCTTCGCGCCGTTGCGTGTCTCCCAACCCCACTTCCCGAGCGACACCTTGAAATTCTCCCGCTTCTTGCCATTGACATGCACGGTCATCGTCTTCTTCGCACCATCGACGGTCGCGATGAGCGAACGGTCGGTCCGGAAGACATACGTCTTACGCAGCGCCTTCGAGCCGACGAGGTACTTCTTGCCGGACTTGCCCAACACGGTGTCGTTCACCGTCGACGTGATCCGAATGGTGGAGTTCCCCGGCCAGTAGTTCTTCGGTCGAAACACCACCGTTTCGTCGCTGATCCACCCCCAGGCTCCAGGGACATTCACGGTGCGCCCACTCGGCGTCGTCGCAGCCACCTGCAGGTGACGCTCAACAGCGGCCTTGTTCGTGATGTTCTCGCTGAATCGCAGGCGCGGCAGGGTGCCGACTCCCAACTTGACCCGGCTTCCGGAAACTCCGAGGCCGTTGCCCGCTGCCTCGAACGTCGCCGTTACCCGCTTGCGCGGTTTGGGCAGGACTTTCGGCTTGGCCCAGTCGGAGGCGGTGGGAATCGTGGCGATTGGACCGGACGGGGCGGACTGACCTGTCGGGCCCGTTGATCGCAGCGACACTCGGTATTCCCGACCGTTGGTCAGAGACGAGAGCCCGCAGGTGCCGCTGAGGTCTGGACAGTCGAACCACAAATAGCCATCCGGCGAGATCTGATAACCGGTCACCGAGGGGTCGTCGACAGGCAGGTAAGTCGATATCGCGCTGGCATCTGCGGGCGTCACTGCGATCAGCACGGGCCGAAGCGGCAGCGCTGCGTCAGGTGGAGGAACCGACGGATCGGGCACGGCCTCGGGCGTCGGCTCCACATTGGTCTCTGAGCCAGGATCAGCGCTCGGATCGACGCTCGGATCGACGCTCGGATCGACGGTCGGACTCGCACTCGGCGACGAGGTCGATTCCACCGAGTCCGTGTCAGCAGACTCATCGGCAACCACGGCACCGGGCGATGCCGCAGCGAGCACGCCGAAAACCACGGCCACAGCGGCCGCTGAGCGCAGGCGTCGCGAGAT
>MDTC01234073.1_pt1 | contig 12571 bp, 8 predicted proteins | sample 811181 | NCBI WGS metagenome assembly MDTC01 (sample SAMN05326644, study PRJNA326480) | marine metagenome | isolation source: seawater | place: Pacific Ocean: North | collected 2011 | reverse complement strand
CGAGGATGTCGACCAGCTCGGCGATGAAGCCAGGGCGACCACCCGCCATCTCGGCGAGGCGGGCCGCGTCGGAGGACTTGCCCTTGGAGTCGAGGAACTTCTGCGCCTCGTCCGCACCCCAGGGGGCGATGGCGTGCACGGCGACGCCGCTGCCGCTGCCCTCGGGGGCCTTGGCGCGCTTGAAGAACTCGAGGAGGGGGAGCGGGAAGACCGCGTCCTTCTCGGCGCTCTCGGGCTCGTCGTGGAGCACGACCAGGATCTTGGAGCCATTCTCGCTGCCCTCGGCGACCAGCGCCTCGACGAACTGGGCGAGCGCCAGGCTGTAGACCACGCTGGCGTTCTGGAGGTCCAGGACGATGGGCTGGCGGCGGGCGATGCCGGCCACGATCTCGACCAGGCCCAGCAGCGGGTTGTCGCGGGGCATGCGCAGGCTGATGGAGCCCTTCTCGCCGTCGGGCTTGGCGTCCTTGAGCGCGCCGATGAACTCCTGGTACCAGCTCTGGACCCGCTGGGGCTGGGTCGGCAGCTGGCTGTTCAGGATCATCTCGACCTTGCCGCGCATGAGCACGTCACCGGAGAGCGCCGCCATCAGCGAGCCGTACATGCGCACGAGCCACTGCAGGCCGTTCTCCTGCTCCAGGCAGACCACGCGCCAGACGATGGGCGCATCGTCGGAGGCGGACAGGCTGCGGAGCAGCTCACCGGCGACCGCGCGGCGGCCTCCGCCGAAACCGGCCTGCAGGCGGACCACGCGGGTGGCGCCGCCCTGGACGGCCGTCCAGTGGGCACGAAGGGCGTCGACGTCGGCCTCGCGGGCGACGTAGAGGGAAGATTCGTCAGCCAAGGTGGGACTCCGTGGGATCGTGTCCCCGTGGAACCGCGGTGGAGGGTCCATCCGGGGGTCATGGAAGGCCTCGCTTGTATCTGACACGGGAGCGGGGCGCATCCCCACCCGCTCGGCTATGCTGGGCCCGGAATCGATCCCTGTGGAGCCCGCGCGATGCCCGTCCCCAACCTGATCCGTGCCCTGTCCGTGCCCCTGCTCGCCGCGCCGTTGCTGCTGACGGCCTGCGGTGGGGACGAAGCCAGCGGGTTCGCGTTCGACATGGTGCTCGCCGGCACGGGCGACAACGAGGAATACTCCGAGAACCTCGAGTACCTGCTCACGTTCGTGGAGGACTCGGCCCAGGTCAACCTGGCGATCGGTACGGAGAACTTCGCTTCTGGGCAGATCTCGGGCTGCCAGATCACCTACTCCTCGGTCGTGTGGGGCGATGAGCGCGACGGCTTCGAGGTCCGCTGGCGGATCGACGGCAAGGCGACCTACCAGCTGCAGTCCGGCTGCGAGACCCAGCTCCCCGATGGCGTCGACTGGGACGGTGAGGAGGTCTTCGTGATCGTGCAGTCCGATCACCCGGAGATCCCGCCCGGCTCGACCTACACCCTGCTGACCTCCGGCAACTACAAGGGCGAAGTCGGGCAGTGATCGCAGCCAGCCTGGAGCCGGCGCACGTCGAGGCCCTGCGCACCCTGCGGGCCTCCGTCCGCGCGGTGGTCCGAGGCAAGGATCGGGTCGTCGATCTCGCGATCACCACGGTGCTCGCCGGCGGTCACCTGCTGCTCCAGGACATCCCCGGCGTCGGCAAGACCACGCTGGCTGCCGCGCTGGCCGAGGCGCTCGGCGGCAGCTTCTCCCGGGTGCAGTTCACCGCCGATCTGCTCCCCTCCGACATCACCGGCGTCTCGGTGCTCGCGGCCGGCGGGGACTTCACCTTCCGCCCCGGCCCGATCTTCGCCAACGTCGTGCTCGCCGACGAGATCAACCGCACGACCCCCAAGTGCCAGTCGGCCCTGCTGGAGGCGATGGAGGAGCGCGCGGTCACCAACGACGGCCAGACCCGCGCGCTCCCCGACCCCTTCGTGGTCATCGCGACCCAGAACCCCTTCGACTTCGAGGGGACCTACCCCCTGCCCGACTCCCAGCTGGACCGCTTCCTGATGCGCCTGTCCATCGGCTACCCGGACCGCCGCACGGAGCTGGACGTCATCCGCCAGGGCGGCCGGGCGCGCCTCGAGCCAGGATCGGGGATCTCCCTCGATCAAGTCCGGGCGCTGCAGCAGGCGGCCGGCAGCGTCGCGGTGCCCGAGCCGGTCGAGAACTACCTGCTCGATCTGGTCCGCGAGTCCCGGGCCGACGCCCGCCTGCTCCGCGGCGTCTCCACCCGCGGTGCCCAGGCGCTCTACCGGGCATCCCAGGCCCACGCCCTGGTCCAGGGTCGCGGCTTCGTCGTGCCGGAGGACGTGCGCGACGTCGCCGTGCCCGTGCTTGGCCACCGGGTGCTCCCACGCAGCGCGGGCGGCCCCGCCGGCGACGGGGGCGACGCCGCGATCGCCGGTCTGCTCGACGACATCGCGCCTCCGGACTGACCGGTGGCGAGCGGGCGCACCCTCGCTGGAGCACGACGGACCGCGGGCAGGACCCGCGGACCTCGCCGGGGTGGGGCGCGGCTGACCCGGGAGGGCGTGGCCTTCATGCTCGCGACCATCGCCCTGGCCCTCGCCGCGGCGATCACCGGGAACAACGTCCTCTATCTGCTGCTCAGCGGGGCGCTGTCCCTGTGGATTCTCGACGGGGTGCTCGGCCGCTGGAACCTGCGCCACCTCGAGGTCCGCCGCGAGCTCCCGGTCGAGCTGTTCGCCGAGCGGCCCGCCCGCGGCGCCTACCGGGTGATCAACCGCCGCGCCTGGCTGCCGTCCGCGGGCGTGCGCATCGACGACGAGGGGTCCGACGCCAGCGTGGTGCTCGAGCGCCTCGCCGCCGGCCAGGAGACCGCGCTGCCGACCGACTGGACCTTCGCCGGCCGCGGCCCCGCCCACCTGCACCGCATCCGCCTGACCAGCGCCTTCCCCCTCGGCCTGTGGACCCGCTGGCGCGGCGAGCCCCTGCCCGCCGAGGTCCTGGTCTACCCCCGCCCCCGGCCCGCCGAGCCCCGGGTCCAGGCCGGACACACCGGCGCCGAGGGTCCCGAGCCCACCGGTCGGGGCGTGGTGGGCGACCTCGACGGCCTGCGCACCTACCGCGCCGGCGATCCGGTCCAGCGCATCCACTGGCCCACCTCCGCCCGGGTCGGCGAGCCGGTGCTGGTCCTGCGCACCGACGAGCGCGCCGATCGCGTCACTGTCGCCGTCCGCGACCTGCACGGACGGGCCTGGGAGCACGAGCTCTCCCGGGCCTGCGGCGAGGTGCTCCGCGCCTTCCACCGCGGCTGCCGGGTCGGCCTGGAGATGCCGGAAGTACGCCTGGAAGCACGCGGTGGACCCCTGTGGCGGCGCACCTTGCTGGAGGTGCTCGCGCGCCAGCCGGAGCGTGGCGGATGACCCGGTCCATGGCGCTGGAGGTGTGCACGCTCCTGGCCGCCGCGGCCGGACTGCTCGCCTGCGCCTGGCTCGGCGGGTGGCTCGGACCTGCCAGCGCCGTCGGGGCCGGGCTCATCGCCCTGGCGCCCCTCGTCCGCGGCCGGCTCGGTCGCCTCCCGTGGGCCGCCATCACCGGCGTCGTCGCCCTCGCCGGCCTGCTGGTGCCCCTCCTCCTCGGCGGCACGCTCATCGACGCGCTGGGCGCCAGCCTCCTGGGCCTGCAGGTGGTGCGCCGCTTCGCCCGCTCCGGCCCCGGCGACGATCGCGCCAGCGCCGTGCTCGCCCTGCTGATGATCGTGCTCGCCTCGACGCTGGACCCGGCGCCGCTGGTCGGGCTCGCCGCGGTCGCCTGGATCGGCGCCGTCGCCCCCCTGGGCGTGCTCACGTTCCTCGCCCGGGTCGGCCACCGCCGCAGCCGCGAGAGCCCGATCGTCCGCTCCCACCTGGGCTCGCTGTCCGTGCTGGTCGTGCTCGGCGCGGCCCTGCTCTTCGTCGCCCTGCCCCGCCTCCGAGGCGCCGATCTGGGTCGCGACGATGCGAGCGCCGGCCGCATCGGGTTCGCGGACGAGGTCACCATCGGCGACGTCGGCGAGCTGCTCGACGACACCACCGCCGTGCTGCGCCTGACCGCGCCCACCGGCGCTCCCGAGCCCCGCTACCTCCGCGGCATCGTGCTCGACCGCTTCGACGGGCGCACCTGGTCCGCCACCGTGCCCGACGCTGTCGCCCCGGCCGAGCCCCCGCCCGGCGCCACCCGGGTCGACGTCGTGCAGGACGCGCTCGCTGGCGGGGTGGCCTTCGCGCCCGGACGCATCGCCGCGATCACGAACACCAGCGCGCCCTTCGTGCCCGACGCCGCCGGCACCTGGCGCCTGCAGGGCAGCCCCCGCCGGATCACCTACACCGCCTGGACCGTGGACCGACAGGTGGACCCCAGCCCCGCGGGCCGCTGGATCGCCCTGCCGGACGACCTCGACCCGCGGATCGGGGCGCTGGCCGGGGAGCTGGTCTCGGCGGAAGACGACGCCGCGACCGCCGCGCGTGCGATCGAGGCGTGGCTGCTCCAGAACGCGACCTACACCTACGCCCCGCGGGACGCGCAGGCCGAGAACCCGCTCGAGACCTTCCTCTTCGAGCGTCGGACCGGGCACTGCGAGTACTTCGCCACCGCCGAGGCCGTGCTCCTGCGCGCGTCCGGTCACCCCAGCCGGGTGGTGAACGGCTACGCCCGGCCCGAGTACAGCGGGATCGGCGGCTACTGGCTGGCGCGCCAGGGGAACGCCCACAGCTGGGTCGAGTACCGCGACCTCGAGGGCGTCTGGCACCGCATCGACCCGACCCCCGGCGGCTCCCGTCCGCCCGAGGGCACCGCCTGGTCCCAGGTCACCGACGCCGTCGACACGTGGTGGACCGGGCGGGTGCTCGCCTACGACGGGGCGGCCCAGGTGGCGCTGGTGCGGTCGGCGGGGTGGTGGGTGCAGAGCCGAGTGACCGGCAGCACGCCCGGGGACGCGGTGCCCTGGCTGGGCCTGATCCTCGTGCTGGCCGTGATCGGAGGAGCGGGCTGGATCGCCCTGTCCGTCCTGCGCCGCCTCGGTCGGCGCCTGGCGGGGGAGCGCCCACCCCGTCCGCGCGGTGCCCTCGCCCGGATCCACCACCGCGCCCGCCTGGCCGTCGCCCGGGAGGGCCTCGAGGTGCCCGCCGCCCTGCCTCCGGTCGAGGCCGCGCGCTGGCTCGGCGACCGCCTCCCCGACGCCGGCGCCACCCTGGAGGAGCTGGCCTGGCTCCACTACGAGGTCCGGTACGGCAACGCCGAAGAGGCTCCGCGCCTCGGGCCGGCCCGGGAGCGCCTGGCCCGCCTGCGTCGCCAGCTCCGTGAGGGTGCGACAAAGCGTGGCTCGGCGGAGGTCGCGGACCGGCGTTAGGACGCCCGCTTCACGGAGGTTGCATGCCAAGGCTGCTGCCCGGCCTGGTCCTGCTCGCGGGATGCTGGGGTTCCAACGCCTACATCGTCGAGGGAACCGTCGTCGAGGTGCGCCCGCCGTCCGAGGTCGTGCTCGACCACCACGAGGTCCCCGGCCTGATGCCGGAGATGACCATGCCCTTCACGGTCAAGGACCCCAGCCTGCTCGACGGCCTCGAGCCCGGGGACACCGTGTATGCCCGCCTCATCGCCGAGGACGCCGGCTGGTACCTGGCGGACGTCCGGGAGCACAACAAGCCCGGTGCCCGAAAGCCCGCCAAGCAGCCTGATCCTGCGCCGGCCGCCTCCGACGTCGCACCCCTCCGCCCGGGCCAGGTGCTGCCCGCGACCACCCTCACCCTGTCCGACGGCAGCACCCTCACTGTCGGGCACGGCCAGTCCGGACCGGTCCTGGTCACGTTCATCTACACGCGCTGCCCCCGCCCGGACTTCTGCCCGGCCATCACGAGCCGCATGCAGGCGCTCCAGGGCGAGCTGTCCGCAGGCGAGGCCACCCTGATCAGCGTCACCATCGATCCGGCCCACGACACCCCCGAGGTCCTCACGGCCTACGCCGAGAAGGCCGGTGCGGACGCCGCGATCTGGCGCTTCGCCCGCCCCGACGAGGCCCAGCTGCAGACCCTGTCCCGCCGCGCCGCACTGACCATCGACACCGGCGTGGGCGAGGAGATCCTGCACTCGCTGCGGACCTGGGTCCTCGACCGCGAGGGCCGCCTGGTGGAGCGCTACGACGACGCTCGCTTTCCCGCCGACCGCGTCCTGCAGCAGCTGCGCACCGGATCTCCACCGGCACCTGAAGGATCCGATGGCACGGTGACACGTCCGCCCGAGCATCCCGACTGATTGCTTGACGCGTCAAGAGCGACCCGACATGGGTGTCACGCTCTGTCGCCCAGTCCGTCCGGTACCGGGACCCACCCCACGATGACCGCGTCATAGACGCGATCGAAGAACTGGCACGAGCCCTGCAATGACCTAGGGCGTCGACGGTTGTTCGTCCGTGCCCCATCCCACCGTCGGCACCCGGGGGGGCGGCAAGAGGAATTGGCCTCTTGCCGTCTCCCCACCCTCAACCTCCGTCTTCGACGTCGAGGCCGAGGCAGGGCGCGGACAGGCCGAGCCGTGGAGCGGATCAGTCCTCGCGGCGACGGCGGGCGAGCACCAGCAGGCCGGCGAAGGTCGCCACGAGGCCCGCAGGCGCACCGACCGAGGAGCAGCCGCCGCCCTCGTCGGGCTCGAGCTGGCGGGCCAGCCACTTGGCGTCACCATCGGCGAAGGTGCAGTCCCCCCAGCCGTAGCTGCCGGTCTCGGGGAACCGCGCGGTGGTCTCGCCCCACGCCGCCTCGAAGTAGTACTCGTAGCAGCCGGGCTCCTCGGTCTCGAGCGCCTGAGCGAGGTCACGGGACGTGAGGTAGACGCCGCGGGCCGGAACGCCATACTCCAGGTTCATGCTGCCGTGTTCGCCGTTCCAGACGACGTCGACCCGGTCCGGAGCGACCCCACCCTCGTCGAACACCTCGGCCCGGAAGCGGACCAGGTTGCCCGACAGGAAGTGCATGCCGACGCCCACGGGGTGCCGCTCGATGCCGGCCTTGCCGAAGTTCTGGGTGTAGTAGACGCCCTTGATGCCGGTGCCGAGCTCGTCCCAGTCCGGCTTCATGATGTTGCCGCGGTGGCCGGTCTCCGAGCACATCCAGCCCTCGAACACCGCGGTGTACACGTCGGGGTAGCCCCAGGCGATGTTCTCGCTGGCGGGGTGATCGTAGTAGCGGGCCACCCGCTGGTTCATCGGCGTGCCGTCGGAGCTGGAGTGGTTGAACCAGTCGTTGTCGGCCATGTCGACGCTGTGGAACCGCGCCGCCTCGTTGAGGTCGGGGTTCCAGCGCACCGGGTCCTGGGCCGTGCGCTCCGTCTCCGTGAAGTCCACGTCGAAGCTGCATCCTCCCGCCTTGTACTCGTCCTTGAAGCGCTCGGGCGCGACGCGGGCGGCGTTCGTCCACAAGACCAGCTCGCGCTCCGCGGGGCTGGGCAGGCCGCCGACGGCGTCGCCGTAGCCAGCGAACGCGAGGGACGACAGGAGCAGCAGCATGGGGGCCTCCGAGGGCGGCAATCTACACCGTCATGTCGGCGGGTCTTGCCGCTCCTGACGCACTCTTCACGGGCGACACGCGCCTCGGGTAGGCTCGACGACCCTGGAGGCCCCGTGACTCCCTGGCTGCTGTGGCTGCCGCTCTCCCTCGCCGGAACATCCGCACCTCCATTCCCCACCGGAGATGCGCCGGGCGACGTGATGCCGGTGCGGTCCTGGGACGTGAGCCACCTGCACCTCGAAGTCGACATCGACATCGACGCCAAGCGCATCGTCGGCCGCACGACCCACCGCATCGAGCCCCTGCCCCGAGAGCGCTCCCACCTCCGCCTGCACCAGGTCGGGCTCGACATCCAGCGGGTCACCGTCGACGGGGAGCCCGCGACGTTCGTGGTGGGCGCGGACTGGATCGACGTGGCCGTGGCGCCCGGGGTGAAGCACGAGGTCGTCATCGACTACACCGCCGAGCCCGAGCTGGGCCTGCACTTCCGCCGGCCGGGCCGCGACAGCGCGACGGTCGCCGAGGTCTGGACCCAGGGCGAGGGCGAGGACAACCGCTACTGGTTCCCCAGCTGGGACCACCCGTCCGACCGCTTCACCCTCGCGGTCGACGTGACCGTGGACGACGACCTCGTAGCCGTGGCCAACGGGCTGTTGAAGGACAAGCGCGCGGGCGAGGACGGCCGCACGACCTGGTCGTACACCCTCGACCAGGAGATCGTGAACTACCTGGTCATGCTCGCGGCGGGCGAGTACCGCCAGGTCGACTTCACCGAGGTGGACGGGGCGTCGCCGCGGGTGCCGATGAGCGCGCTGGGTCGGGAGGACCTGCCGGACGGGGCGCTGACGACCTCCCTCGACCGCGCCGTGCCGATGCTCGCCTGGTTCGACGCGACGCTGGGCACACCGTACCCGTACCCGACCTACCGCCAGGTGGCCGTGCAGGGCTTCATGTACGGCGGCATGGAGAACGCGTCGGCCACGATCCTCGCGGACGGCGTGCTGGCGGCCGACCCGTGGGACGACCCCCGCCACACCGAGTCCATCGTCGCTCACGAGCTCGCCCACCAGTGGTTCGGCGATCTGCTCACGTGCTACGGCTGGCGAGAGCTCTGGTTGAACGAGGGCTTTGCCTCCTACTGGACCCACCGCTGGATGGAGCACGCCTACGGCGAGGGCTACGCCGCGGCTCGCTGGAAGGGCTCCTTCCGGGCCGCCCTGCAGCAGGCCCATCCCCTCGCCCTGCGCGCCTGGTCGCCAGGTGCTGAAAAGGCCCCGCCCAGCACCAACGTCTACAACCGCGGCGGCGGGGTGCTGCGCATGCTCGAGGTCTACCTGGGTCGCCCGACCTTCGACGCGGGCATCCAGCGCTACGTCCACCTCAACCAGGGTCGGCTGGTCGAGTCCGACGATCTGCGCCGCGCCATGGAGGACGTCAGCGGCGAGCACCTGGGCTGGCTCTTCGACGGCTGGGTCCACCGCGGCGGCACCCCGGTCGTGCACGTCTCCCACCGCGCCGCCCCGAAGGACGACGGCACGACCAGTCTCACCGTCAGCATGCGCCAGGACGCGGTCGAGGGCCTGCCCCCCTGGCAAGCCCCGGTGCAGGTCGAGGTCGGCACTGCGGACGGCGTCACCCGGCACACCGCCTGGCTGGGCGGGGGCGAGACCCAGGTGGTGCTCGACGTGCCGGGCGAGGTGCTGTGGGTCCTGGTCGATCCCGACCACGGCGTGATCGCCGAGTGGGACCAGACCCTGTCCCCGGCGGAGTGGCGCGCCACCCTGGCCGGCAGCGAGAGCTGGCACGCCCGCCTGACCGCGGTGCACGCCCTGCGCAAGACGGACGGTGGGGAGGAAGACGTCGCCGCCCTGCGCGGGATCATCGACGACGACACCCTCGACCGGGCGATCCGATCCCAGGCGGCCGACAGCCTGGCGCACCGCCACGACGACGCGGCGATCGACGCGCTCCTGGAGCTGTCCGACCACCCCCTGCCCGAGATCCGCGAGCACGTCGCCCAGGGGCTCGGCCGGCAGGTCCCCGACCCGCCCCAGGTCGACCGGCTCGATCGCATGGCCCAGCGGGATCCCCACGCGAAGGTCCGCGCCGCCGCCGTGCGGGCCCTCGCCAACCTCGACGAGGACCGCGCCCTGCGCCGCGCCCAGGCGGCCCTGCGGGACGTGCGCCCGGTCCGTGATGCCGCCCTGGGGGTCCTCGGCCAGCACGGCGCGGCCAAGGTCGAGCGCACGCTGATCGCCGCCCTGGACACCCGCGAGCCCCGGTCCACGCGCCAGGCGGCTGCCATGGGATTGTGGTCGTTGATCGGTCGTCTTCCAGACAACGACTCCCTGCGCAGGCGGGCGTCCCGGGCGATCGAGCCCCTGCTGGGCAGCGACGATGTTCGCGTCCGCCAGCACGCCATCCGGGTGCTCGGCCACATCGGCGATGACGCGGCCGCTCGGCGACTGCAGGCGTTTGCCGCACAGACCACCCTGGTGGACCTGCGGGACAGCGCTCGCGACGCCGCGCGCGACATCCGCACCCGGTCGGGCAAGCCCGCCGAGCCCCCGGCGAAGGACGATCTGGAGCGCCTGCGCGAGCGCCTGGACGCGCTGGAGGCCCAGCTGGAGGACCTGGAGCGGCGACCGTAGCGTGCGGCGTCAGCTGGAGACGAGGTCCGCCGGGGTCGGGCGCGGCGCGTCGAGCTCCGCGTGCAGGAGCGCATCTCCGGTCTGTTCCCCCGCGGCGAGCACCCACCAGCGCCGGCCGCCGGTGCGCTCGCGGCGCTGCAGGATCGCCGACCGCCCGGAGAAGGCGACGCCGCGCTCCTCGCCCCAGGTGTTCGCGGCGACCAGGGCGGTGCGGGTGGTGTCCATGCGCCAGGCCCAGTAGGTCCAGACGTCGCTGCCCTCCTCGAGCCAGTTCGTCGGAAAGGCCAGGACCCGCGGTGCGGATCGCTCGACGAAGCCGATCATCCCCGGGTCGTTGAGGTCCATGCAGATCCCGACGGTGAAGTCGCCGCGGTCGGTGACGAAGGTGGCGTAGCCGCTGTCGCCAGGCGTGGCCCAGTGCTCGTCGAGCTCGTACAGCAGGGTCTTGCGGTAGACGAAGGCCAGCTCGCCCGCCGGATCGATGACCATCGCGCTGTTGAACAGGCGATCCTGATCGCGCTCGACGAAGCCGCACACGACGAACGTGCCCAGCGCCCGGGCCACCGGAGCGAGCGCCTGGAAGGTCGGACCGGTCGGCGCCTCGGCCACGCGCCCCGCGTCGGTCGGGTCCTCGAACACGTACCCGGACACGGCGAGCTCAGGACACACGACCACATCGGTACCCGGCCCTGCGCCCCACACCCACCGGGCCAGCGCCGCCCGACGACCATCGAGGTCAGCCCGATCTCCTCGAAACTGCACCGCGGCAACCCGCACGCACCCTCCGATTCTGCGATCGTAATGCACGTGTGCGCGTTCGCCCTCAAGCGGCGCGTCATCGAGCCGATCGAGCCCACGACGGCCTGCGATCCAGCCAACTCGGAGTGCCCGTGGACGCGGAACCCACCGCGGTACACGCCCGGCCCAGGTTCGAGAACCCGGAGCCGGAGCTGCCGAAAGAGCCTCCCAAGCGGACTTTCGAAGAGTCCTTGCGGAGCGAGCTGGCCGTGCGCGTGCGGATCGGTGGCCTGGCCCTGGCTCTCGCCGCCGCGCTGTCGATCCCACTGTCGCCGGAGACCTGGCCCGTGCCCGCCGCGACCGTCGTCATCGGCGCCGTCGCCAGCCTGCTGCCCCGAGCGCTGCGGGAGAGCCTCGCCGAGGCGCTCGCCATCGGCATCGGTGTCTGTGCCGTCGCCTCCGCCGCCGTGCCGGTCGGGCCGAACGCCTTCTCGGTCCCGCTCCTCGCCTCGGTGCTCATGGCGCTGCTCCTGCCGACCCGTCAGGTGTCGCGCGCCCTGACCCTGCTCGTGCACGCGGGCGTCATCCTGCTGATCAACCAGCCGGCGCTCCTGGAGCTGCCCCTGGTGGCGATCGGCCTCGGAGCGGCGTTCTACTTCGGTCACATCCAGATCTCCCACTGGCGGACGATGTGGACCGACAAGGAGAAGCTGGCCGGGCTGACCCACCGGCTGGAGCAGCAGTCCGCGCGCCAGGAGCTCATGCTCACCCGGCGGGAGGAGGAGCTGCTGCAGCAGCAGGACAAGATGGTCCTGCAGGAGAAGTGGGCGACGCTGGGCCGCGTGGCCACCGGCATCGCCCACGAGATCAAGAACCCGCTGCAGGCCGCGTTCACCGATCTGGACACCGCCCGGCGAACCGGCGACCTGGCCCTGCTCGAGGACATCGAGGTCTCCCTGCGCCGCATCGAGCAGATCGCCCACGACGTGTCGCGCCTGCGCGGAACCAACGTCTCCGAGGTCGCCGCGTACGACCTCAAGCCCCTCCTCCGGGCCAGCATGCGCAGTGCGCGCATGGGCCTCAAGAGCCTGCAGCTGGTCGAGGGCGCCATCCCGCCCGTGGTGGTGTCCTGCAACCAGAACCTGCTGGTCGAGGTGCTCGCCAACCTGCTGACCAACTCGTCCCACGCCACCGAGCGTCGGGGCCGCGGCAAGGTCCTGGTCCACGCCACCCTGACCGCACACAAGGTGCTGATCTACGTCGACGACGACGGTCCAGGCATCCCGAAGGGCGCCGAGGACCGCGTGTTCGAGACCTTCGTGACCACCAAGCCGGCCGGCAAGGGCACCGGACTGGGTCTGCCCATCTCCCGGTCGAAGCTCCAGTCCATGGGCGGCGATCTGTGGGCGGAGCAGAACAGCGAGCTGGGCGGCGCCCGCATGGTCATCGCCCTGCAGTACGCCCCGTCGGACGCCGAGCGCGCGCCGATCCGCTCGCCCTCGTCGGCTCCGGCGCGCCGTCACCACCCGCAGCCGGAGAACGCCAACTCCCCGGGGAGCGCCACCCAGCGCCACCACGGCACGCTCCTGCTGATCGACGACGACCGCAACGTGCGCCGCGCCCTGTCCCGCACCCTCGAGCGCGAGTGGCGGGTCCTGCTCGCCAGCGGGAGTCGCGAGGCCCGCGCGCTG
>MDTC01143298.1_pt1 | contig 12572 bp, 12 predicted proteins | sample 811181 | NCBI WGS metagenome assembly MDTC01 (sample SAMN05326644, study PRJNA326480) | marine metagenome | isolation source: seawater | place: Pacific Ocean: North | collected 2011 | reverse complement strand
CTTTGAAAATAAAACAATCGACCAAAAAGTATCTATGGGGGTCAGCGAACTTACAGCGGAGATGAAACTCCCTAAAGAACTGTTAGATAGTGCTGATCAGAAACTATATCAGTCAAAGCAAACAGGTCGCAATAAAGTGACTATGTAATTATAGGAAACAAAAATGTTCCGTAAGTGGGCATATAAAATATTTTTTATAATTTTTTGGAATATTTTTATTTTTGGATGTATTTCTTCAGCTGGCCCAAATAATATTGTGCATGAAAATCCAGCAGAAGATGAGAATTACGATAAGAACTATGAAAGATCAACCTCCAATGCAGAATTAGTGAAAAACTTTGAAACTCATTTCATTATATATGCAACCAGATTAAATACCTCTTTCCGAAGTAGCTTGGCAAAAAGATACCTAAAATTATTCAATGAACCACAACCCATACTAGCAGAACTTAGTGCAAAATCAGGTTTCTTTGTAAGCGTATACACACGAAATAGAGATAAAATAAATTTAGCTGATCAACATATATGGAATATTCAACTGTCCAAAGGAGGGGAAAAAGTCAACCCGACAACAATCCGTTACCTAAAGGATAAATCTCGCTGGCAACCATTTTTTAAAGACATATCTCCATGGAGTCGTGAATATCTTGTCATATTCGATATCGATACTGGCACAAAAGATGAAAAATTAGCCGTTGACGGCGCCAGTCAACTTCTGTTTTCCAATTCAGACGGTCGAGCGATATTTAATTGGTAATCCTGAACCTCTTAACACCTAAAGAGGGATGATCTATGCAGCGAACTCACTATCCAGTGTTAGCTTTAATCACGTTGGGCATAAGCTTATTGCCGATGGCAACGTCTATCGGATCTAACCTTGAATATGAATATTCTCTTATCACATCTATCCTGATGATATTACTATTTCCTCTTGCTGGATTATTTAAAGGTATCCCTGTACAAAATAAATTGATCGGACGATACCTAAACAAAGGTTGGATATATTGTCTCTGGCTATTATTTATCGGCCCAATATTAGGACTAATGCCTGGGTTTATGAGTTTCCAGCTTAATATCTGCCCCTGTTATCCTGGGGAGTTTTATTTCTGGATGGTCATTCAATGGCTTCCATCTTGGCTTATAGCAAATGCTGCCTTGAATATCATTATTGAACTAAAAAGCAAAAATATAACTTCCATCAAAATTGCCACCGCTTTCGCCTTATGTACACTTTTCCTGATGCTTCACTTAATATTGGTAATATGGCTAGAACCTCAAAAGAGAATAACTCACTTACTAGTCGGTTTTCTTCACGGACCTATATATGACAATTGGATACCTGTTGATGGTGGAATTATCCTCTCCCGAGTCGCCCACTGTCTAATTGCAATTACAGTGCTACTGATGATTCGAGGTTATAAAAAAAACTTACAAAAGCTGCAGATATCAGTGTCGATTGCTCTATATATCGCTTGTGTTATTACTTCCATACAATACCCCAGCACACACAATTTCAAAGAAAGTTTAAACAAGCTATTACCATGGGCTATCAAGGGGGAAGGGTTTCAAATCTACTACCGAGACAATAACAATCAAACTAACTCTGAAGTACCCACCTCAGTCAAAAGACTTTTTCGAGATACTCTATTTCATATCAATGAGTTAAAGGAAACACTCGGAGACGACCTGCCTTTTGTAGAAATCTATGTTTATCCAGATCGCAACTCTAAGAAAATATGGTTCGGCGGTGGAAGTACCGACATTACAGACGTATATACGCCCTCAATCCACTTGACGGGGAATCGCTGGCCTCATCCCACGCTGCGACACGAACTAGTTCACGCACTATCTTCAGACTTCGGCTTTCATGGCCTCGGATTTCATCCAAATATGGCATTTACTGAAGGCTTAGCAGTTGCCTTAGCACCACAAGAGAGAAAACTAACTCTTCATGAAAGTGCAGGCTCGCTTTTCTATAAAAAACGCTTTCCGACTCTAAATAACTTATTTTCAATCATGTTCTGGAAAGAGTCAGGTCGAAGAGCATATGCCGTAGCTGGCTCGGTAATCCAGCACCTAATCGCTACCCATGGTTTTAGCAAAGTAAAAGAACTTTACGCTGGAGAACGCTGGGAAGATATCTACCAAGAAAAGCAACTGCCGATGCTCAATATTTGGAAAAAAATGGTAAAAGAACAATACGACGAACAGCATCATGGCATACAAGCTGAATATTTGTTCCGCTATCCTGGAGTATGGAGGGATAAATGCCCGCACACCAAGGCTGTATTAAGAAGGCCTAAAAAAGAAAGCTCATTCATTAGTTTTAGACAACCTCAAGATTGGAACCCCAGAAAAGACTACTGGCAATGGCGAGTAAAGCAAGATGGGTTGAACTTACAAAACAGACTAAACTATTGGAATCAAGAAATAAAGTATATGTCTAAGCTAAAAAATAGACCTAAGTCACGATCTGAATTTCTGCTTAGATCTTTAAATACGTCAAGAAAATGGCCGCCTCAATCTATCGAAGATATTGAACTAGCAATTTTAGAAAGTGACTTTCTAAGACTATTGGGAGAAAGAAAAAATAGCATTGCACTACTTAATCGATTAAAGAATTTTTCTAAAGAAAAAGGGATTGGTGATAGTTTAGTTAGAAAAATAGAAGCCAGAATCTTAGTTGAAAACGTTGGGCGTAGTAAAAACAGATTATCTTGGAGAAGGTATCTTGCGGGCTGGATTTCAAAGATACCTGATCAAGTAAAAGGAAAAGAAGCATGGATTTTTCACTACCTCAGGCTAAGACGTGGACAAAAAGAATTATATAAGGATAATTACTTAAATCTAATAGCTAGAATCAGTCCTCCATCACAACTCGCTGCTACTTTTAAATCAGAATGGTACAAGTACCTAGGTCATCGATTTATGGAAGTAGAACGGTATCGGAAAGCTGCAAGTTCTTACAAAATGGCAGCAGATGTGGCCAAAAGTGGAAAAAAAGATATCTATCATCAGTACAGCCGAAAAGCAATGTTCTATGATTCATACGGAAGCATCACAAAGGATCATCAGCAAAATTCACTTTAGATGAGATCTAGTCGGATATATAGCCACGATATCTAGATTCTATTCTCAAGTGAATTTCAAAGAGTTTTGGAAATAACTTGGGGTCAACCAGAGCCTGACCTGCAAGAAAGTAACTTTCTGTTTTTCTGCCTGATCGAATATCCTGAACCATTGAATTTTGATTGAGCTCAGTTGCATTAATCAAAGAAACCAACTCGGAAAACACTTCCTCTGGAGAGGCATCCCAGCTGCACCAAAGCAACTCTCCTAAATCCCAAGACTCTGAAAATAATGATTTCAGTATATTGGTATGATCCAAAGCTTCTCCATTGGTGGATAGATTCAGATCAGCACACAGACTATTCAGACAAGTATTGAAAAGCCACTTTTTACGCACACTTTTTTCGACTTTTGCGTCAAAATAAAGTCTATGACTTTTGGCTAACTCGGACAAATATCTTTCTTGATGACTAATCGATCCATCTTGCCATATTCCCCATCGCACCTCACCTTTATTGCCAGAGATAAGCCAATGTGTATCAGCTTGTCTCTTTACGGGAATCGTTACTATACCTCGACGTAACTGATGACCAAAAACACTTTTATAGCGTTCCATTATTTCATCAACAGCCCCATTGCAAAGAACAATGACTGGAACCATCGGTAAATCCATAGCTTTTATTCTGCCAAGAGCTGCATCCAAATCTCCCGCCTTAGTTGCGACAAAGATAAGAGATACATCCTGTAATTCCCACTCAACATTAAAGTAAACCTGGTGGACGACATCCATCGACTCGATGGTAGCTTTATGATCTATCAACTTCCCAACACGATTCACAAATCGGGGGCTCATGCCTAATGACTCCAGAATGTAGCCTAGGACAGAGCCAACAGCACCTGGACCAAAAATCAGAGGTCTGATAGAAAATCTTTTTGCTATATTTTGATTGTTACTCATCTTCAATTCCAGTTAAGCAGGAAATAAAGGTAGCAACTTATCATTATTGAAATATGGATACAATTATATCTGCTTACTGGTTAGCTACCATTGAATCATGAAGGACATATTCACTAATGCACAGATCTATAACCTCACAACGGGATATATATTGGGGCTCAAACCAAAACAAAACACTCAGTTCTTCCCATAGTTGCTGACCAAATGCCTCTGTAACAGCTTCAATTAAAACTTCTCTAAAGTCCTGATAATCCCAAGCTTGAGCATTTTCAAAAACCAAACAAGCTTGATATCTCTCATTGATAGCCTGAAAACTGCTATGAAAATTATGATCAACAAACGACTTCATAAATTGATTCAGCCGTATACGATTTTTTTTCATAAACAACTTTTTCTTATTATGCTTGTATTCTCTTAACGAGATGACCTTTCCCATGTCATTACTACTAATCCTTTCTCTGGTCCATTTCTTGCATTTTTACAGTAAAAAAAGGCTCGATAACGTCCCAATTTACATAGTATGTATCGGTGAAATTTGAAACTTACTTAATTAAATTCAAGCTACCAGGTATTTCTTACTGACCTCAACTAGGAAAAAATTAACAATTTCAGGATATTGAAGGATTTTCCTTACATTTATATACTGAGATCAGGGTAATTGAGAAAGGGTTTCCTATGATACATCAAGTCGGTAATACTATTTTCGATCATCAAGGCAAAATAGCTATAGTCACTGATAGAGATGAAAATACACATCAATTGACAGTGGAGACCGGAGGCAAAAACTTCGAAAAATCCTCTAAATACCCTCTTATTAATGGCCTAAAGCCACAAGAACGTAAATACTATAACGATGTCATGGACGAGGCATATGAAAAAAAAGAGCCTATCGAACGTATTAACCTGATACGAGATAAGCTTAAAGAAATTCCAGAAGACCCAAATACACACATTTTAAGAAAATACATATCTGCTGAAATGGCTCATATTATGAATACTCATAAGGTTTGGCCACGAGAGTACACAATCGCAGCTGACAAAATTACATAATTTTTGGATCTAATTTTTATTTGGATCTCAATTAAAGCATATGGAGGAGGGATTTATGCCGTTAAATGTAGGGGACTATGTGGCTAAGGCTGGGATTTATACCAATCCCGGTGTGGTTACCAAAAGAAATGATGATGGTACGGTGGAAGTCGATACAGAACCAATGACGATCTACAAATTCCATCGACATGCAAATACGACTGGCCTAACTGAGAAGGAAAAAGCCGCTTTTAATCAGATCCTAGATAATGTCTACGTAAAAGAAAATGATGTCGAAAAAATTAATGACATCCAGCTCCAGATTGATGAGCTCAAAAAAGATCCTACTAATAAAAATATTGTCCAGTATCTTAGAAATCAACAGTCTCATTTAGTTCGAAAAGCAAAAGAACTGCCACGACAATACGTATGGGATGAAGATAAAATTAAAGTCTAAAACGAAAAAAACCGCCTCATTAAAGCCGGTTTTTTAGTTTTAGTACTGCTAGTCATAAATTCACAAATCTGCAGGCAGATCTGCTAGTTCATCTTCTACAGCTGTTAAAGTAGGGGCAGTCGTTCCTACCTTTTCATTTAGGGAGACAACTAGACCTTCTGCAATCTCTCTAAGAGATGTTACAGCTTCTTTATTTTTGGTTTTAACCAACGGTGTCTTACCAGCCATAAGCTGTCGAGTTCTATGCGAAGCCACAGAAACTAAAGCAAAACGGTTTTCTATGTTTTCCAAACAGTCTTCAATCGATACTCGAGCCATTATGGTCCCCTTTTATTACAAACAGAATCAATGGGTTTCATAGATTAATTCTTACCTGATAGTCAAGAAATCAATAAATTTTTGTTTATAATGTAACATTTACCTATATCAGAAAGAGCTCAGTTGAGCCATTACCTAATCAATTATAATAGTTTACTTAGCCTCAATGATCAAAAGATATATTGATTAAGTCAATATGACACATATTCAAACCGATGGTATAATAAAACAACATCAAAGGGTTAAGACTTCAAAACGGAATTTGGTATGCTTCTGGTTCGTTGCACTACATTAATAATTAGCATTCTAATCTTTTCTCAAAATATATCTTATACCTTTGCTGCTCCCGCAAAAAATTCAGTTAAAAGTTCTAAAAAAAAGAAAAAGCAATCTGCACAAAAACTATATCGAATAGCCCAAAAATACTTTGAAGCGGGAAAATACCAAAAAGCCGCTGACTCATATATCATGATTTTGCGGCTTTATCCCAAGCATAAGCAATCAAAGCTTCAACTAGCCAAGTCATTCTATGCGCTCAGAAAAAAAAATCGAGCTCTCGACTTATTCAAATCCATTGACCCCGCATCCTTAGACCCTGAAAGCCGTGCGGAATATGGCTTACTTCTATACGAAAGTGAAAAATATGAAGCTGCTATCAGTCAATTCAAAAAGGTGCCAAAAGGGCACCCCACGGCCGACCTAGCAGGCTATTATGGCGCTGTGAGTGCCGTGAAGATTAAAAAATACAATCTAGCCAAAGACTTTATTAAACAGGCAGTTGTTTTACCCGACGAGCTATCCGAAAGCCGACGTTTATATCGAGACCACATCAACAAAATGATCGCAAAAATACAAAATGAGATGATTAAAGATAAAGTAATTCAACCAAGCCCACCACCCAAAGCTCCAAGAGTTCCGGCATACAAAAAAGCCAGTATGAAACCCCAAAAGCAAAATAAAACGCCTTCACGAAAACGTCAAAGATTTACAGAAAAACCCACCGAAGGTAAGGTCAACATCATTTATCAAGATCAATCACCAGAATATGGACCAACCAATAGACAAGCCGGCTCAAACCTTATTACCAGAGGTTCATTCACTACTAGCCAGCAAACAAAGAAATTTATAAAAAAAATTCCTATAAACTTAGGTGTAGCTTTCACTGGAGCCCTAGAATCAAGCTCACCTAAAGGCTATTTAGAATATATACCTACAATAGAAAAAAATCAGGACCTGAAAAATCATTTCTACAGCAAAATGACAAACTCTATTAACGCTGGTGAGATTACTCTTGATGCTTGGTCCGAATGGCAATTCAGATCATCCAGCTGGCTAGGAATCTCTGGACAGCACTTTCATGTGCTAACGAACCAAGAGGAAAACAAAAGTCTAAGTAATAGTTCTGCTAACATCTATCTGGGGCATCGACAAAAAACTAGAAAATTCAGGGCCCAAGTAGGTGGGCACATTATTGATGACAACATTTCCAGCTCAAAATACGGGCTAACTAATCAAACCTTTAATGGCTCAATGAAAGTGTTGCCCAAAACTTTTATACTATTAAAAATAAATGCTCAGCAGTTCTACTATGATAAAAAGATCGATGGACCAGGCAACAGCTTATATGCAGGGCTCGGATTGCGTTATCAACCTTTGCCGTGGCTAGCTGCAGAAGCAACTGGCCGATTGCAAATAATGCAAGACTTTAGAATACATCAATCAAATACAGATACTGTAGAAATAGCATTTGACGAGAAATCCACCCTAGGATCAATCAAACTTATCTTCTTATACAAAGACTGGTTGAAGTTCACCTATCAATATAGCCAAGACACCAGAAAGTGGACCGATACCTTTAAGAGCGTCTCTGAAGACGCCTCTGAGTATCTATTCAAAATTCGCCCCGATATAGTGGTAGAACAAGTCATACTAGCCCAAGTCAATTACCCATTTTCTGGAAAATAATATGGATACACAATGGATTACAAATCTAGCACAAGCCACTTGGAATGGGCAAAATTGGACACTTGAAGACCCCGATCAGGTAAAAAACTGGACTACAGCCTGTCTAGTCAATTTCATGCCTGAACTTTTTGAGGCTATCACTGAAGCAACCGCACTATATAATCAATATGCATCCGATAAGCGAAAAATTAATATATTACCTTGTAGAGAAGAAGCTGATCAAATAGGCTTTATGCTAACCGTTGGCAAACAGCAACTCAAAGTCGTTCAATCTGACCAGACAATAAAGATCATCGTACAAACCTCCAAAAACAGCTCTTACCACGCCATAATAATACATCAATTCCATCCTGAACTTGACCCTTTTGGAGGAATATCATGGATCATGAATGGAAAATCAGCTATGACGATGGAGTTTATGATTAAGCATATTCTGACAGAATGCTGCTTCATCGATCAAATGCAAAACCAATAGGGCTGGATATTCACATTGAAGATTTTCTTTTCCGAAACAGATCCTGATGTGATCTTAAATAAGATTTTGAGTGAGCTGAAAACGAGAGAGCTGGGGAAAATTGTAAATTTCGAGCTCGAGAATGATGGCGATATGGTACTTACAATATCCAAGCTCGGGAAATCTAAACTTTTTTTCAAAAGAGCAACACTTAATGACGGGCTCGAGTTCAAGCTCTTCAAGGAGAAAATCGCACTAAGCCACAGGCCTTTGAAAGAAAGTGTGACCAGCAAAATTTTCAAAATTATTGAGAAGATTGGCGGAAAAATCGAAGCTTGATTTTCATGCGTGAAGGACCCCATGGCGGATCTGAGCAAGAAATTTTACTTTCCAATCTGGAGCGGAAGCTTCGCCGAATCTGTTGACAATGAGTCGACACGCCATTCAGAGATAAAAGGCCTAGAACTCATGGAGTCCGCAGGTCTGGCAGTAGCAGAACAAGTCTTGGCACTATGCAGCCCACATCGCAAGGTCATCACACTAGCGGGAAAAGGAAACAATGGAGGAGATGCTATTGTTGCAGCCATTCACCTCAGCAAAAAGAACATCAATGTAAAAATCATCATAGTAGAGCCCCCTCAGAGTAGTTCATGCAAGCTCCAAATGGAAAGAGCTCAAAGTATTGGTATCCCAATAGAAAGCTGGACCCCGAACAAAATATCCTGGCCATCTGCGGCAATTATTATTGACGGTTTCTTAGGTTTAGGAGTCCGAGGTCAACTACGCGAAAGTGATATCAAAGCATGCCTAGAGGAGGCCAATAAACACCGAGGAGAGGTTTTTGCTATAGATTTACCCTCTGGCTTAGACCCTGATTGCTGGAAACAAGGGGCCCCTCCCCTGCCAGCAAATCATACCGTTACATTTGGCCAGTTCAAACCAGCACATGTACATTGGCCGACAAAGGGTTTTTGCGGCAATATTACAGTCCGAAAAATTGGTTTTGCTGAAGAAGCTATATCTAAGGCCGATCCCGATCAAAACTGCATGTGGCAGTTACTAGATCAAGAGAAAATCATTAAAGAATCTCCATTCCAGCAACTAGCATCTGACAGCCATAAATACGATCGTGGTCATGTTTTAGTCATCGGAGGAAGTCCTGGAAAGTATGGAGCCCCCCTCATTACCGCTATGGGAGCACTGCGAACTGGAGCTGGATGGGCCACTATTGCTTTACCGGAAAAAATCACCCCTATTGGGCAGCATATTCCACCCGAAATAACATTTGAACCTTTTTTTACCAATTCCAAATTAGATATTGAGCTCTTCAATAAATTCGTTTCAGAGAGAAAAGTTTCAAGTGTAGTCCTCGGCCCTGGTACCTTGAAGCAATTTATTAATAAGAAAACTGTAGATTGCTTTAAACAGCTTCAAGAAAAAAGAAACATCTTTATTGTTATAGATGCAGGTGCTCTACATGGAATTGGCGACCTACTGAGTCACACCCCTCTTAACCCGGAGCTTACATTACTGACACCTCACCCCGGAGAGTGGAGAAAGCTGTCAATAACAAGACCTGTTCCCGAACCGGATTCGAACCCAAAAAATATCAAGCAGATTTATAAGGATTTACTACTTTTTGGTACAACTGCCATCTATAAAAATGCTGCTCCGATAGTATTTGACCCGAAACTTCAGAAAGCTATTGTCAACAATAATGGACGCCTCTGCATAGCAAAAGCTGGAACGGGAGACCTATTAGCAGGGATTGCTGCTGCTCATGGCAAATTTTGGAGTGCTTCAGGATCAGCCCTGAGAGCGCAGGCACTCATTTACCATGCAGCCAAAATTGAGGAAGAAAACCGGGGGCCAGAAGGCGTTTTGCCTACTGATTTATTGCAAAGGATTGGGATTTAAGCCCAACATTTCGCAGGAAGCATGCTCCACTAACAGCTTCACTCAATCTATCTGAAAAAGTAATAATGTGAGTCTTAAGGCTTTTATGTTCTTGGATAAAGTCTTCAAACCATAATTCTTCAATTTTCTGAATATCAGGAGTAATATTTGTGGGCTTAAATTGCTCAAAATACCAATTAAAATCTTTACCAGAGCTGGCAATATTGAGAAGAACTGCCCCCTGACTGACCAGAGCGACCATTTCAGACTCTGTGATAACGATACTAGAAGTAATCTTCACTAATTCACGAAGCCTTTGATGCATATCTTCTAATGGCATGGAAAGCCAATCACTCAATTCCTGTATTGTTTTGGGAGCCGAATCTTCTGACCATAAACGGGAGAATTTTTCCTGAAGTAATACAGGAAAGCACGGTATATTGAGATCTGTTAATGGAGTATCTCCACGCCACTCAAACATTTTAACAATACTCCTTTGTCTCAAAGTAAGTTCTGTGGTGCAGCTAACCAGTCACCCAAACTAGTAGCTAAAGCTGTGGGAAGCGACTCCCTCGCTCCAGACTCCGGATAATAGAATTCCATGGTTTCTTCAATAGAAGAAGCTGTCTCCCTTTGCATTCCAAATCTTTTTGCATTAGAAATCTCATGAAGGTAAGCTACTCTTTCAGCACGATACGTGCCATCCAATCCGGCCATATCCATTAGGCGAATCAAAGTGAAATTCTGCTGACAATGCACTTCCAGCTCATGCGCCAAGGTCGAACCCAATAAAGCCCAACTTTCAAAGGCCATAGGACCAATAGTAACTTCTAAGCGCGAACCTGCAGCTCTTAAAGTTGTTAAACCACGATCTTGGAGGTCAGGGTCCCATTTAGGACTGTTTGTGTTGGAAGGTACCTGTATATGGAACATCTCCAGAGCACGATCAATAGATTCTTGACCAAGAGGTGGCGCCTCTGCTGGCACATTAACAGGAAGCTGGTGTCTTAAAGCATTCACTTCCTGACGATGTATCAAAGCAGCTTTGGCAGCAAATAAGGAACCCAAAATAGCCATGGTTGAAAGCAAAACAATCAAGTCAGGCAAGTAGTAAAAAAAGAGGAATCGGACTTTTGGAAACAACATAAGGAACAACCTTTCAACGGGAACAACAACAATCCTCAGAAACCAAAAAGCAAAGGTTGAACCAAATATAAGTAACTGATATTAAATGGGTTAATTGGTTGTAGAGCTGTATGATGGGCACGCACATGTCAAAAAAAGCAACAAAATAATGCTCGAGGATGAAACAGGGAAGAATTTACTTTAGGAATTTAAATTTGTTAAGTGCATATAGCAAGGTTATCGGAGCCTAAGAGATATATTTATCTGATGAAAAAATCTAATTGAGATAGCCTGCCGTCTTGGAATTTTCGCAATCAATGATTAATGAAGGCTGCCCTGCAAAAACGATGTTACCTCCATCTTGCCCCCCTCCAGGCCCTAGGTCTACAATCCAGTCAGCGGCCATAATCATTGAAACATTGTGTTCAATCAAAATAATGGTAGTACCTCGATCCACCAAAGAGCGAAACTGGCTGATCAAAAGATCAACATCTTTAAAATGCAAACCTGTAGTCGGTTCATCAAGAATCATAACGGAACCAATTAACTGAGTCTTAGACATCAATTGAGCTAATTTTAACCTTTGGGATTCTCCTCCAGAGAGACTAGAACTAGGCTGACCAAGTTTCAAATACCCTAACCCCAAATCAAGAGCCGGCTTTAACTTCTTAGTTATTGATCGAAATGTTTGAAAATGATCAGCAGCTTCAGCAATTGTTAAATCAAGAACTTCAGACAGAGATAAACCATTATAAACAACACCCAAAACCTTTTCTTGATACCTCTTGCCTAAACACATCGGACATTGAATAGTCGCATCAGCCAAAAATTTCATCGACAAATTTAAGTAACCTTTTCCAGAACATTCTGAACACCTCCCACCCTCTATAGACAAAGAAAAGTCCCTCTGGGTCAATCCACGAATCTGAGCCTCTGGAAGGGAGCTATAATGAGATCTTAAATCGCTAAAAATTTTCAACCAAGTAACTGGCATACTAACAGATGTCTTAGCGATAGGCTTGCGATCAACTAAGTAGCAGTGCCTCAAGTCATCCAGACCTTCAACTTTGTCACAAAAATGGTACTCAACACTATCACCAGACAGATAATTTCTTAGATTTGACCAAAGTACAGACAAGGCAAGAGTGCTTTTGCCGGACCCAGAGACTCCAGATACCACTGTCATTTTATTTATCGGAAAAGATACTTTATCCATTTTTAAATTATGAAGCTTCGGTCGAGTAATCGTTATATAGCTTTGATTTTTTTCAGCAACGGGCTTTGGCATGAAAAAATTTTTT
>MDTC01006553.1_pt1 | contig 12572 bp, 17 predicted proteins | sample 811181 | NCBI WGS metagenome assembly MDTC01 (sample SAMN05326644, study PRJNA326480) | marine metagenome | isolation source: seawater | place: Pacific Ocean: North | collected 2011 | reverse complement strand
TGCTGCGACAATAATATTACAATCTTATTTTGAAAATGAAATATTCAAAAGAGCAGACACAGGCACTACTTCTAAAGATTGAGAATTCTCTAAGGGATTACCTTTTAAATAATAAAATTACAGATCCTATAATAATCGGTGTTCATACAGGAGGAGTATGGGTAGCAGATTGGCTACAAAAAACTTTAGGCTTTGAAGGAAAAGCTGCCTCATTAAATATTAGTTTTTATAGAGATGATTTTAGCAAGGTTGGGGTTAACCCTAGGGTTGAGCCAACTGCTATGCCTGTCTCTATTGATGATAAGCATATAATACTGGTTGATGATGTTCTTTTTACAGGCAGAACAACAAGGGCGGCAATTAACGAAATATTTGATTTTGGTAGGCCTTTGTCTGTTACTTTAGTAGTTCTAGTAGAGAGAGATGGTAAAGAATTACCTATTTCAGCAGATATTATTGGAGAGAAATTAGAATTAGAAAATAATAAGAATGTTAAATTATTAGGCCCTAGCCCAATGATTTTAGAAATAATCGATAAAGATGATTAGAGGTAAATAAATGTGAGTGAAAATAACGAAACAGAATTATACGGCAAAAATATTGTTTCTCAAAAACATCTTCGTCATTTTTTAGATATAGAGTATCTTCCAAAATCATTAATACTAGATATTTTGGATTTAGCAGAATCATTTGCTGGAGTTTCTGGACAACCTGTAAAAAAAGTTCCTCTTTTAAGAGGTAAAACGATAGTAAATCTATTTTTCGAGGCGAGCACAAGAACAAGAACCACATTTGAATTAGCAGCTAAAAGATTATCAGCAGATTTTTTAAATATTAATGTAGATTATAGTGCAACAAAGAAAGGAGAGACATTACTTGATACTTTAAGAAATTTAGAAGCAATGCATTGTGATATGTTTATTGTTAGGCATCCATCTTCTGGGGCAGCAGAATTTATTTCAAAAAATGTATCTCAAAATATTAGCGTTATAAATGCTGGGGATGGAAGACACGCTCATCCTACTCAAGCAATGCTAGATATATTTACTATTAGGAAATATTTTTCTGACTTCAAAAAGATTAAAGTGGCTATAGTTGGAGATATTGCCCATTCAAGAGTTGCACGATCTTTAATGCATGCTTTAAGAATCTTGGAAGTGCCAGATATAAGGGTAATTGGCCCTAAAACACTTTTACCAAAAGGAATAGAACATATGGGGGTTACGCCATATGTAAATATGGATGAAGGCATAAAAAATTGTAATGTGGTAATAATGTTAAGATTGCAAAATGAGAGAATGAATTCAAGTTTTATTCCAGATGAGCATGAGTATTATAATCTTTATGGTTTTACCCCTAAAAGACAAGAGCTTTTGTCAAAAAATGGAATAGTTATGCACCCAGGCCCTGTGAATAGAGGTATAGAGATAAGTTCTGAGGTTGCAGATGGAGATAGATCTGTAATTCTTCAGCAGGTTTCAAACGGCATCGCTGTAAGGATGGCAATTCTATCATTGTCAATGCAGCCATAGATGGAGAGTAGATGAATGACTTAATAATAAAATCTGGAAATTTGGTAAATCCAAGAGGAGAAATATCAGGGATTCATGATATATATATTAAGGATGGAAAAGTTATTGGTATTGATGAAGATACTACTAAATTAAGCTCACCCTCAATTATTGATGCAGAAGATTGTATAATTTGCCCTGGCTTAGTTGATTTATCTGTAAGGTTTAGAGAACCTGGATTAGAAAAAGAAGCAACTATATACAGCGAGTCTAAAGCAGCAGTTTCTTCAGGAGTAACAACAGTTTGTTATATGCCTGACACTCAGCCAGTTATAGATACTCCTGCGCAAATAAAATTAGTTGAAGAAATTTTCAAAAATGTTGATTTATGTAAAGTTAAAGTTTTAGCATCTTTAACTAAGGGTCTTGATGGCAATAGATTAAGTCCAATGATGGAATTAAAAGATGCTGGCGCCGTAGGATTGACTAATTGTCTTAATCCAATAAAAGATTCTCTAGTATTAAGAAGAGCAATGGAGTATGCCTCAGGTCAAAATATGACAATATTTTATCAACCACAGAATAATTATTTAGCTAATAGCGGATGTGTTCATGAAGGAAAGATTTCAAATAAATTAGGCCTCCCCGGAATTCCTTCTGCTGCAGAATCAGTTGCGGTTGCAGAGGCAATTTTATTAATGAAATTAACAGGAGTCAGTTTACACTTGTGTAGAATCTCTTGTCGCGAATCTTTAATGATTATAAGAAATGCACAGGAAGCTGGTCTCCCAGTTACCGCAGACGTTGCAATACATCAATTATTTTTTGATGAAAATTCAATTGATAATTTTAATAGTGATTATCATGTTATGCCGCCATTTCGAGCAAATGAAGATTTAGTTAGTTTGCAAAAAGAAGTATCTAGTGAAACAATAACTGCAATTTGTTCAGATCATCAACCACATAATGAAGATGCACGACAAGCACCTTTTGAAAATACACAACCTGGAATATCTTCTATAGAAATATTATTACCATTACTTATGGAGTTGGTTGATATGGAGATATTAGATTTGAATACAGCAATTGAAAAAGTTACATCAAATCCATCAAATATATTAGGTATAGATTCAGGAAAAATAGCTAAGGGTTACGCAGCAGATCTATGTATTCTTAGAAAAGAAGAATGGACATTTGATGAAACTAAAATTCAAAGCGCTGGTAAAAATAATCCATTTGTTGGGAAAAAATTTAGCACATTAATTGATAAAACAATTTGTAATGGCAAGGTAGTTTACGAAAAAAAATAATCATTAAGTTATATTAATATAATAATTTTCACGTTGTTTCTATAATAATCTGAGTAAATTAATATGAGTGATATTAAAAAGAATTTAATAAAGACCAAAGAAAATATTCTAAATGAAGAATTGAAATCGAATAGAATAAAAAATAGCATAACTTTGGTAGCGGTAAGTAAAACACAAAGTGCTGAAAATATAAAAGTAGCATATGAAGCTGGCCAAAAGGATTTTGGAGAGAATTATTTACAGGAATCTATTAGTAAAATTTCAGAACTAAGAGATTTAGAAATAATATGGCATTTTATTGGGAAAATTCAAAGTAATAAATCAAAGCTAATAGCTGAAAATTATGATTGGATTCATAGTATAGATAAAATATCTACATTAGAAAAAATTAGTAGTTATAGAAAAGATTCAAAAGAAGATTTGAATATATGTATACAAGTAAATATAGATGAGGAAGAAACTAAATCTGGCATTAGTTTTGATGAGGTTGAAAGTTTTATAAAGAAGGCAATTAGATTAAAAGGAATTAATATAAGAGGATTAATGGCTATACCTATGCATAAAGACGAGTATGAATTACAATATGAAACTTTTGTTAAGATTAATGAATTATTTAATAGTCTTGTAAATAAGGGGTATAAATTAGATACTTTATCTATAGGAATGAGTGCAGATTATAGTGCAGCAATTGCTGCAGGATCAACTATGGTGAGAATTGGAACTGCAATATTTGGCGAAAGAAGAAAATGAAAATAGCGTTTATAGGTTATGGAAATATGTCAAAGGCACTAGTGAGTGGCATATTAGCATCTGATAAGAATATCTTATTTGATGATTTGTATATTTTTCATAATAAAAATATAGATGAATATAATTTGGAAAGATGTACCTTTATAAAATCAGGAGAAAAATGCTCTAAAGCTTTTGATATTATTTTTTTATGTGTAAAACCAAATGATTTAGAATCAGCAATTTCAGATAATCCTGATATTTTCTCAGATAATCAAATAATTATATCGATCCTTGCAGGTGTAGAGATTAAATCGATTAAGAATTTGGTAAAAAAAAATGTACTAGTAGTAAGAGCAATGCCAAATTTATGTGCAATTTTTAATGAAAGCATCACAGGATTATGCATGCAAAATTCAATTGAAAGTGACAAAAAAGATTACATTGAAAATATCTTTAAAAGTATTGGTCATGTGAGAAAAATTAAGGAAGAAGAAATGCATTCATTTACAGCATTATATGGTAGTGGCCCAGCATATGTTATGTACTTTGCTGAATCTTTAATCAATTGTGAAGAATTTGATAGTATTACAAAGGAAGAAAAATCATTATTGATATTACAGCTTTTGAATAGTACTTCTAAAATGTTATTAGCAGCTGATGATATTAAGAAGCTTAGAGCACAAGTAACATCAAAAGGAGGAACAACAGAAGCCGCAATTAAGATATTAGATGAAAATAGTTTTTTTGAAACCATTGGGAAAGCTATAAAAAATGCAAGAAAAAAATCTTTTGATTTATCAAAATAAGGAAAACTAAACTAATGTCAGATTCATTTTTAGAACTTGGATATTTTACAATTGACTTAATTTTGTCTTTTTTAATTTTAGTTTTTACATTAAGAATTCTTTTAGCTTTGTGCAGTGATAATGCTTATAACCCTATAACACAGACTATAATTAAAATTTCAAGGCCAATAAGATCATTATTCTTTTTTTTACCAAATATAGGAAGATTTGAAGTTTCTAGTTTTATGATAATTTTTATATGTCATTTTTTAAGTGTTTATTTTAATAGTGGAATTGTAGACAGTGATATTTTAATAGAGAGGATAATAATCTTTTCTTTTAAAAGTTCAATATTTAGCATATTAAATGCTTTGACAATAATTTTCATTATACTTGCAATATCAAGTTGGTTTGTACAATCATTAACCCATAGAAACTCTGCTTTAGATATAATTTACCAAATATCTAACCCTATTCTTTCTTTAATAAAGAGGGTTATACCAACATCTGTAGGCGTAATAGATTTTTCAGTAATAATCGCTTTAGTTTTAATACATTTTTTGCAGAATTTCATAAATATCATTCTATAAGCATATTTGTATATTTTTCTAATTTCGCGTATATTGCAGTAAACACCGATTTGAAGTCAGCTTGCGGGTGGGAAAATACAGCTAAAGCGAAAAAAGTTCAGCGCAGCAAAATTTCCTGTTTATATTATTTATGATTTCAAATCTGAAATTATGGATTTTATTATGGAAAATAAATTAAATGATAATTCTGTAGGTATTGTTGCCCCAAGAACTGTTGAAATAAAACAGAGTCTTGAGCTTGACTGCGGAAAAGTTTTGGATAATTTTTCTTTAGTTTATGAAACCTATGGAGAGCTAAACGATGAAAAAAATAATGCTATTTTAATTTGTCATGCTTTATCAGGAGATCATCATGCAGCTGGTTATCATAGCAGTAATGACAAAAAACCTGGCTGGTGGGATTCTTGTATAGGGCCTGGAAAACCATTCGATACAAATAAATTTTTTGTAGTCTCTTTAAATAATCTTGGTGGATGTATGGGTTCCACTGGCCCTAACACAATTGATAAAAAAACAGGAAAAGAGTATGGCCCAGATTTTCCAATTGTTACCGTTAATGATTGGGTTAATAGTCAAAAATTATTAGCAGACTATCTAGAAATTGATGCGTGGGCTTGTGTTGTTGGTGGAAGTCTTGGAGGAATGCAAGCTTTGCAATGGACTATTAGTTATCCTAATAAAATAAAAAATTCAATTGTTATAGCTGCAGCTGCAAAATTGTCAGCACAAAATATAGCTTTTAATGAAGTTGCAAGACAAGCTATTATTACAGATCCAGATTTCCATGATGGTCGTTATAATAATCACAATGTAGTGCCTAAAAGAGGCCTTAGCATTGCTAGAATGTTAGGGCATATAACTTATTTGTCTGATGATTCAATGAGACAGAAATTTGGAAGAGATCTACGCGAGGGGAAATTACATTTTGGCTATGATGTTGATTTCCAAGTAGAAAGCTATCTAAGGTATCAAGCCCAAGCTTTTGTAGAAAGGTTTGATGCAAATACTTATTTATTAATGACAAAGGCATTAGATTATTTTGATCCTGCAAAGGAATATGATGGAGATTTATCAAAAGCTTTTGAGAGAACAAAATCAAGATTTTTAATATTGTCTTTTACAAGTGATTGGAGATTTTCTTCATCAAGATCCCACGAAATCGTAAAGTCTTTAATTAAAGCAAGAAAAAATGTTTCGTATTCTGAAATAGAAGCTAATCATGGACACGACGGGTTTTTAATGCCGATACCGGATTATCTCGCAGTACTAAGAAATTTTATGGAGAATATTGTTTAAGTAAAAATATAGAATTATGGATAGAAGAGATTTTAAAATTATATCTGAATGGATAAGTAAAAACTCAACCGTATTAGATTTAGGTTGCGGAGATTCCACTTTGCTTGATTTTTTAGTATCAAATAAAAGTATTTCAGGATATGGATTTGAAAAAAATGTTGATAAAGTGCAAGAGTCTATAAAAAAAAATATAAATGTTATCCAAGTAGATTTTAACGTTGGATTAGGGGAATATTTTGATATAAATTTCTTTGATTATGCAATTATGACTCAAGCCTTACAAGAAAACAAAAATCCTGATCAAATTATATTAGAAATGGTAAGAGTTGCTAAAGAGGGAATAGTTACATTTCCAAACATGGGATTTTGGAGAAATAGATTTCAACTTGGTTTTTTTGGTCGTATGCCGATATCAAATTCATTACCAAATAACTGGTTTGATACACCAAATATACATTTATGTACTTTTAATGATTTTGAAAAATTATGCAAAGATTTAGAAATAACTATTATAGAGAAGAAGGTTCTAAATAATAATTATCATTCTAATATTTTGTCTAGATTTTTCCCCAATCTTTTTGGAGAAATTGCTTTATATAGATTTAAAAAAGATTAATTATTCTGTGTTAATTTTAGATTTTATAAAATCAATATGATTTACGTATAGAAGATCTGATAATTTTCTTATTATATACTCCTCATGCTTATCAACTATATTATCAGCTCTTGCAACTCGCCATGCCATTTTTATAAGATTATTTTTTTGTTCTTTGGTGTAATTATTATTTATATATTTTATGTATTCTCTTAAACAGTTGGCGTCTTTATGTATATTTAGTGCTTTGTCACTAAGCCATTCTGATTCTTTCTTTGATAATTTAAAATTTTTTTCAAATAATTCTATTATTGATTTAATTTCTGTTTTATCTATTTTAAAATCTGCGTAGCTTACTTCAATTAGCAATATTGCACATGCTAAATTTTCATCAATTTTTTCTTTACTTTTCGAAGACTTTTTCTTGAAAATACTCTTAAAAAAATTGATCATTTTATATCCTCATTTTTATTAAATTATAATATTATTTTATTGATAATTATATTATTAAGATATAAAGTATCATAAATTTTTTTGGTAAAATATGACTAATTATACTGACGAGGAATTTATATATATTACAAAAACTGTAATGAAAGTTTTGGACGCGTGGAACCTAACAACCGAACAAACTGTTGCAGTATTGGGATTATCTAGTCAGACAAAAAAAAGACAACTAGATAAGTATAGAACTTTAAAAGCTTTTCCAAAGGATGAGTTAATTATTAAGAGATTGAGTCACATAGTTGGAATTTCTGACGCTCTTAGAACTACTTTTCCAAGGAATATTAATATGTCAGAGAAATGGCTAAAAACACAACATAGAAGATTTGATAATGAAACACCATTGTCTATTATTCTAGACGAAGGTATTAACGGTTTATGCAAAGTTAGATCAGAATTAGATTGTACATTTGCTTGGAATACAACTACTAAAAGTTAAAAATATGAAAAAATTATATAATATAAAAAATTCAAAATTACATGGCAAAGGTTTATTTGCTACCTGTAATATTAAAGCAGGAACTAATATTGTGGAGTATGTAGGTGAAAAAATAACAAAAGCGCAATCAGATAAAATTGCTGAGGTTCAACTTAAAAAGGCTGAAAAAAATAGAAGTGAAGGCCAAGTTTATATTTTTACTTTAAATAATAAATACGACATTAATGGAAATGTAAGTTATAACAAAGCCAGACTAATGAATCATTCATGCAATCCAAATTGTGATACAGATATTATAGATAATAAAATTTGGATAAGGTCTTTTAAAGATATAAGGAAAGGAGATGAATTAACATACGATTATGGATTTTCTTTTGATGTAGAAGATTTCAGGGATCATATTTGTAAATGTGGCTCAAGAAAATGTGTTGGTTTTATTGTTACAGAAACAGATTGGAAAAAATTAAGAAAATTTTTATTAAAGTTAGCAAAAAATTGCACGAAAACTAATTAATAAATTCACTTTCAAATAAGGAAATATTATCTATTGATTTATGTTTTTTTATTTCTTGTTTATCTTTTTTTGAATCAGGTATATTTATACAAAAAATATTTTTTATACCATTTTCATATGAGCAATCTAGGACATTTTGACTGTCATCAATAAATACTGAAGAACCTTTTTTAAATTTTATATTTTTTTTTAAGTTATGCCAAAATTCATTAGTTTCTTTTGCATAACCATAATCTTCTGATGATATTATTTTATCAAAGAATCCCCATAGCCTAGTTTGTGTTAGTTTTACATTTAGCATTTTCCTAGGACAATTTGTAAGCAAAATTATTTTAATCTTCCTCTCTTTTATACTTTTTAGAAATTCTACTACACCTGGAAAAATTTTAATTTTATTTTTTGTTTGCAATAATTCGTTACCAAGATTAATTTCTAGGATTTCACCCCAATAGTCTAGGCTGTACCATTCTAATGTGTTTTTTTTGTTTTTATACATTTTTTCAAGTTTTATCTTTGCTTTTTTATATGAAATATTATTTTTTTTAGCGTATATGCTTGGTATATGCTCATGCCAAAAGTAGTTATCATAGGAAAGATCTAGTAAAGTTCCGTCCATATCTAAAAAAAACGTTTCTATTGAGTCCCATTTCATTTAATGTATATTAATTATTAGTTATTTATTTTAGATATATGATATCAGAAAAAAAATATTCTTTGTTAGTGAACTTATTGCTACAAGTTATGTTTGTTGGAATTTTGCTTGGTCTTTTTAGAACTGCGGTGCCAGCGCTTTCCGAGAGTATTTTTAATGTCCCTAAAAATTCATTTGTTTTTTTATCTACATTTATAATCGCTTTCGGAATAATTAAAGGTATTGCAAATTACTACGCCGGAATATTTGCTGATAAGTATAATAGGAAAATTGTTCTTTTATCAGGGTGGTTAATTGCATTCCCTGTTCCATTTATAATTTATTTTGCTACTAATTGGTATTATATAATATTTGCAACTTTCATTATTGGAATAAACCAAGGACTAACATGGTCAGTTACTCAAATTTCAAGTGTAGATATAACAAAAAATGAAAAAAGAGGCTTTTCAGTTGGATTAAATGAGTTTTCTGGTTATTTTGGAGTTGCAATTGGCGGTATCTTAGTTAGTTACATGACTTCATTATTTACAATTAAAGTTGCTTTGTTTTTATTTAGCTCGGTATTCATTCTTATTGCATTTTTATACTGTGTAATTTTAATAGAAGATACAAAAAAATATGCAAACGTTTTTAATAATAATAACCCAGAGAATATTTTTTATTATGTGAGTTGGAAAAATAAAAAATTATTTGCATATTCTCAAGCTGGACATATTGAGAAATTTGTAGATACATGTATATGGATTTTTTTCCCAATTTATTTATTTAATAATGGTATTACGTTAATGGATATAAGCTATATAGTTGGAACGTATGCATTTACTTGGGGTATTTTACAAATTTTTTCCGGTTTGTATTCTGATTATGTAGGCAGGAACTTACTAATTATTTCTGGCATGCTTATTTGTTCCATTGTATTACCTATGTGTCTACTAAGCCTTGAAGTTAGCTGGTGGTTAACATGTAGTTTTCTTTTAGGACTTGGGATGGCTTTGTTATATCCATCAATAAGTTCCGCGGTAAATGATAATTGTGATGATAGTTGGAGAGCTACAGGAATTGGTATATATAGGTTTTGGAGAGATACAGGTTATGCAACTGGTGCTTTAGGACTTGGGATTGTTACAAGTGTAATTAATATAGAAGCAGGATTTATATTTGTTTCTTTTAGCATAATAATATCAACTCTAATACTAATTTTAACTATAAAAAAATATGGTTAATATATAAATATTTTATATTTATTTCACAAGTGGGGGGACCATCCCATGATGGAATATATATGCTACGCCATAAGCTATTGGCGCTATAACTATAAATAAGCCAATCGCGTACAGAACCGCAAGTTTCCCCATTCCTTTTAGTTTGCTGAAGTCAGTAATTACACCAATGCTTACGAAGGTAAGCATAAACATCATTTTTCTCATAGGGCTTTGGACAACATTTGCTCCAACCGATGCAGCGTCTTTTGCATCAGGGGCTATAAAAATAATAAACAAATAAAAAAACCAAGTTATAAAATACCCAATAACAAATTTTGGAAATCTAAACCATATTTCTGATAAAGGAATATTACTTTTGGTTGATTTCTTTTCAACTTTATACATCCATATTAAAGCTAATATAAATGCCCAAACTCCAATGAATACATCTATCCATATTTTAGTCAATACTGCAGCAGCCAAAATCCAGTCTTCTTGCCAAAGCTCTCCAGTTTCTTTTAAGTGTTGACTGACCATTATTTCATCTAATATAGCTCCAGCAGCAGCATCTGCACCATCGGTTTTTACAGTCATGCCCATAGCAGCACCATTAACTATAGGTTCATTTGGCGCAACCGCTGCATAAAAACCAGGTAATATCACTAACTCAATCATTGCAAATATAACAATTAACATTGATAGTGCTATAGGCAATATTGGTTTTGCACGGATAGCACCAGCTGTTGCAATTGCTGCAGAAACGCCACATATAGAAATACCAGAGGACAGAACAGCCGCTGCATCTCGACCAAGCTTGAAAAATCTTCGAGCCATATAATATATAATTGGCCAAAATAAAAGATATGCAACAAAAACAGCTGCCGCCCCAGATAATGCTAAATCTATTGCAAATCCAGATGCTTTCATAGACATTAAACCAAGTTTTATACCGAGATATACTATAGCTGTTTTAATAAACCACTCTGGTTTTGCAGACTCTTGTAAAAACTTTGCTAAATTTTTAAAAAAATTTCCTATTATTAAGCCAATGGCTAGGGCTAACATATAGGAAAATCCGCCTCCTAATTGTAATCCCCAGGTTAAATTATATTTTTCAAAATAATTTTCTCCTTTTATAATGGCGTCAACAGATTTAAAGTGTGCTTCATTACCTATAATCCAACATAACCAAGTTATAAAAAATATAATAGTGAAACCTAAGAAGAATTTTTTTACGTCAAGCTTTTGAAAATATGCACCTAAACATGTTATAGATGTAAAGATAATATATGTATAAATTAAGGATGATAATGGATGTAATTCCGCATAGTTTTCTGTAGAGGTTTTAAGCAACTTTCCCCATGAAAAATCAGACATAAGATTTGTCAATTCCCAGGTTTTTACTTTTGTCATCCACCCTACTAAATCAATTCCCCATATAGTAAGAAGTCCTGCAAAAAACATTATTAACCCTAACCAGACTGCCCACCAGTCTTCTGTTTTAAGCATACCATCAGTTAATTTTCTATTAATATCTTTCATATATTTTTAATATTTAAAAATTAGTGTTCTATTAAAATAATGGGTGTGATATTGGTGAAGCCATTTTGGGAATGTAGAAAAATTATAAAGCATCTTAACTTTTATTTCTTTTATTTTTTTATTTGTAAATAAATTAGGAAGTCTAGTTTCAATTTTATACTCAAGATCATAAAGTTCTTTTGCTTTTAATTTTAGGAAATTATTTTCTGCATGCCAATATTTTTTTATATGGGTGATTTGTAATTCAGTATTTATTACTAATGTTTTTTTCACAAGATTAACCAATTTATTAAAATACCTAGAATGATTAAACCAATAATCGCAACTATAATGCTATAGACTACAAGTTTTGATTCCCAGCTTTCCCATGGCTCTGGGTCACTAAGCAATTCTTGAGCAGATTCTAATTCATCAGATTTTGTTTTATCTTTCATGATTTTTTACTTAGATTTTGATTTTTTTGATAATACTTTATTTTCTTCATGTTCAGTTAGTGGAGGACTATAAGCTAATTTACCCCAATTTTCTGATGGATTTTTCATCACTTTCTATGAACATCCTTGAGTTCTTCAAATGTTTTCATAATTATAAAATATAACATAATTAGATGCTTACGTTATGATAACAGTAGAATATAATTAGAAACAATATCAAATGGCGGTTGTAGTATTTATAGTATTAATAAGAGATAAAAATATTGTATTTCTAGCGTACTAATATCGACTATAAATGGTGGCTTGGGGCAGAATTGAACTGCCGACACGAGGATTTTCAGTCCACTGCTCTACCAACTGAGCTACCAAGCCGTATTATATTATTGTGAAAAAAGTGAGTATACACTAATGCATTAAATCATGAAGTCTAGTTTTGCAAGCACAGCATATGTCCAATTTTTTATCT
>MDTC01019132.1_pt1 | contig 12573 bp, 14 predicted proteins | sample 811181 | NCBI WGS metagenome assembly MDTC01 (sample SAMN05326644, study PRJNA326480) | marine metagenome | isolation source: seawater | place: Pacific Ocean: North | collected 2011 | reverse complement strand
TTTAGAAGATGATTCTCAAAAATATGAAACTTTAAAAGATCTATTTAGTACATTTTCTGTATCCCAATGTATTATTTATTGTAATAGTGTAAGAAGAGTTAATGATTTGTATGAAGCTATGCTAGCTGATAATTATCCTGTATGTCAAATACATAGTAGTTTAGACAAAAATGAGAGACAAAAAAGTTATCAGGAATTTAAATCTGGTAATTTTCGTGTAATGATTTCTTCAAATGTTACAGCTAGAGGAATTGATATTCAGCAGGTTAGTACAGTTATAAATTTTGATATACCTAAATGTAGTAGTACATATTTACATAGAATTGGAAGAAGTGGAAGATGGGGAAGAAAAGGTACAGCCATTAATTTTATTACTCGCCGAGATTTTAAAAATCTTAAAGATATAGAATCATTTTATCAAACTAATATTTCTGAATTACCCAATGACTATAGAGGTAGTTAAGATGCGTTAATTAACATTAAAAAAACTATTTTATATTTTTAATGTTAACAAAACTATTTAGCCCAATTGAAAAACAAAAACCATCTAATATAAAGTTCCATTTACCAATTGAATATAATGACAAAATGAGAGAAATTAGTAATATTGTTCTTGATGATTGTGAAATTAATGATAATAACTCAATTTATAAACATATTTTTAATAATAATAAATTAAATTGGAATAAATATTATACAACTGATACTAAATTTCTTAGTCAAATGCAATATCTTATTACTAATTTTAATAATAAAACAAATATAGAAAATAATTTAATTGATGATGTTGAAAATATTTTAGATGAATTAAATAATGAAACTGGATTTTATGAAAAATATAATTATATTGATATAGAATTTTTAAAAGAAATTAATTATTCAGCAATTGCTTTACAATGGTTAAGTTTATATCAATTAACATCTCCATTTTTAACACTTATAATACCAATTATAATGTTAATTATACCTTTTATTCTTTTAAAATTTCAAAGAGTTAATATTACTTTAACCACTTATACTAATGTATTAATTAATTTATTTAAACATCATGTACTTGGTCAATTAATAACACAATTTAATAATGTAAGTTGGGATAGGAGAGTTTTTATTATAATGTCGATTGGCTTTTATTTTGTCAATATTTATCAGAACATAATTACATGTTATAAATTTTATACAAATATCTATAAAATTAGAACATCATTATTAAAAGTTAAAAAATTTATAGAATTATCACTAGATAATATGGATAATGTTAATTCATTATGCAAAGATAAATTAATTTTATTTGTAAATAAAAATAATACTATTAAAAATACTTTATTGCATTTTAAAAATGATATTGATCTAATTAATGCTGAAAAAATATCTATATTTCAATTAACTAAAATTGGTAATTTATTTAAATCTTTTTATGAACTATTTTCTAATAACGATTATAAAGCATCATTAGATTATATAATTGATTTACAGATTTTTACCGATAATATATCTAATCTTGCTACTCATATTAAAAATAATAGAATATCTTTATGTAAATTTACCAAAAAGTCTACTAACTTTACAAATGCTTATTATGCACCACTAATTAATAATACTTCAATATCTAATTCTTATAAAATTGATAAAAATATTATTATAACTGGACCAAATGCTGCAGGTAAAACAACTTTACTTAAAACTACGTTATTTAATATAATATTAAGTCAACAAATTGGTATGGGTTGTTATTCAAAAGCAAATATTTTTCCTTATGATATATTTCATTCATATATTAATATACCAGATACTAGTGAAAGGGATAGTTTATTTCAAGCAGAAGCTAGACGATGTAAAGATATTTTAAATTCAATTGAAAATAATTCTTCAAAACTAAGACATTTTTGTATCTTTGATGAATTATATTCAGGTACTAATCCCAATGAAGCTATTGCAAGTGCTACAAGCTTTTTAACATATATATCTGAAATTAAAAATATAAATTACTTGCTTACAACACATTATGTAAGTTTATGTAAATTATTAAAAGATAATTCTAATATAGAAAATAATTATATGGACACTATTGACAATAAACCAACTTATAAATTAAAAAATGGAATCTCACAAGTTAAAGGTGGAATTAAAGTATTACAAGAACTTAATTATAATAAAAATATAATTAATAATGCAGAAAAAATTTTAAATAATATTGATATTTAATACGTTTAATTATTATTTAGAAAATATTACTAAATCATAATTATGTTTCTATTTGGTTTAGAAGGTAGTGGATTTATTATCTCTTTAGCATTAACTTTATTAGTATCTGGAGCAGTTATGTTTTACTGTTTACGAAGATTTAAGGTTATTGAAAATACAATTATTGAACAAAGTAGAGTTATTCAAAGTTTTATTATGAAACAACAACAAGAGACTGGTTTAGCTTCTCCAATTGCTTTACATTCAGCACAATTACAACAAGAAAAATTAAATGAAATTCAAGAAAATAGTCATAATGAAGTAATTGAAGTTTCTGATGAATCTGATGATGAATATGAAAATGATGATGATGAGCAAAGTGAAAATGATTCTGATAATGATTCTGCTTCTAGTAATGATGATAAATTAGAACTAATCAATGATAAAAATGATATTACACTTAATATTTCTTCAATTGAGAATATTAATGAATTTAAAGTAGAAAATTTAAATGATAAATTAGAATTAGAATCTGTAAAAGTAATTGCATTAGAAGAGCCATCACAATCTTTAAAACAAGCTGTTGTAGAAGAATTACTAACTGATAACAAAATTAAAATAGATGATAATAATTTAACTCCAATTATTCCTACTGATAATATTAATAATGAAAAACCTGATTATAAAAGTATGAAAGTTAATGAATTAAGAAAATTAGTTAGTACACAAAATTTGACTGATGAATCAACTGTTAAAAATTTAGGTAAAAAAGAACTAATTGAATTATTACAAAAATAATTTCTAATATATAGTTAATGGCCTCTTCTAATATGACTTTTAGAATGTTATTGCAAAAAAATGCTAATGAAATAATTTCTAATAATAGAGCTGCTGCAGCTGGTAATTGTTCTGATATTACTCCTATCTTAGATAATAGAGTTATTTCGGTTAATCCATATCTATACAATTCTGTTTTAGATCCACAATTACCATTTGAATATTCTAGTGATTTAAAGGATAATTTTATATCATCTTATCAAAATGATTCAAAATCTTATACTCCTGTAGTAAGATATAATCCTAAATAAATAATATATAAATAAATATTTAATTTATATATATATGAAGATATTAAGCGTTGATGTAGGAATTAAAAATTTAGGATTATGTATTTTAGAAACAACAAATGAAGGGTTTAATATAATTTATTGGGATTCTATTAATTTAATAGAAGAAAAAATCAATATGTGTAATTGCAAAATTAATAATAAAAAATCATGTAAACCATGTAATAAACAAGCTGTATTTTTTAAGAATAATAATTTTTTTTGTAAATCACATGCCAATGCATCAAATTATCAGCTACCTACATCAAATTTAACAAAATATAAAAATCTTAAACTTTCTGAATTAAAAACCTTATGTGAAAATTATAATATTATAAGCGATGAAAATACTAAAAATAGTAAAATAAAAGCTATAGAAAGTTTTATTGATAATAATGTATTACAAAATATAAATATACTTAATACAAAAAGTATTAATCTCATTGATATAGGAATTGGAATTAAAAATAATTTAGATAAATTAGATATTTTTATTTTAAAAGATATTGACTATGTATTAATTGAAAATCAAATAAGTCCAATTGCTAACCGAATGAATTGTATACAAGGAATGATAGCTCAATATTTTTTAATGAAAAATATGGAAAAAATATTATTTATTTCAGCTGCTAATAAATTAAAACTTTTTATTGGTAATAAAAAAACTACATATAGTGAGAGAAAAAAAATTAGTGTTAAATTAACCAAAGAATTACTAATTAAAAATATTTGTAATAATAACCAAAAAGAAAAAATAATAGATCTATTCAATAGGAGTAAAAAACGTGATGATTTAGCTGATTGTTTTTTACAAGGATTATGGTATTTAGCAGAAAATAATGATATAATTAAAAATATAGTTGTTAAAATTAATGATATGAAAATAATTAATTAATATATTAATTCGTATTACTTAAAATTATTTGATCGTATCTATCTATAATGAGTGAATTAGAGCCTGTTGTTATAGAATTAAATACTTCAGATAATAAATCCGAAGTTAAATTAAATAATGATCCTAAGCCTTCTGTTAATTTTGGTGGAGGAATTGAATTATTAATGAATGATAAAAAAAGAAGTAGCTCTCCTGAAATGGGATTAGGAGAATTAAGTGATTTAGAAAATGAACTTAATAATCTTACTACAGATATTAATACTAAAACAACTGATATATCTAAATCTAATGCATTTAATACTGCCTTAAATAATATTATAATTGAAGACAAAAAAGATGATAAACCAATAACAATTGAAAAAGAAGTAAATTTAGGAGAACAAACTGCTCAAAATATTAATAATAATAAAACATGGGATGGATATGGAAAAGTGAATCTAGTACAAAGCACTTCTGATGAACTCCAACTAACAAAAGAAGAACTTGTAAGAGAGAAATTTAAATATTTAAGAAGATTAGAAGATTTAGAACGAAAAGGCGCGAATCTTACCAAAAAATACTCTATGGATTCACCTCTTGCTGAATTACAAGGTGAATATGAAATGATAATTAGTGAAAAAGAAAAGGCTAATAGTGTTAAATTTCAAGGTAAGATGTTAATGGCATGTATTACTGGATTAGAATTTCTTAATAATAAGTTTGATCCATTTGATCTTAAAATGGATGGATGGGGTGAACAAGTTAATGAAAATATTAGTGATTATGATGAAATTTTTTCTGAACTTCATGAAAAATATAAATCTAGAGCAAAATTAGCTCCCGAATTAAAACTATTATTTCAATTAGCAGGATCTGGTATTATGGTTCATATGACTAATACAATGTTTAAATCATCATTACCTGGAATGGATGATATTATGAAACAAAATCCTGAATTAATGCAACAATTTACACAGGCTGCTGTAAATTCTATGGGAGATAATAATCCTGGATTTGGAAATTTTATGAATAGTTTTATACCTGGTAACTCAGCTGCACCTCCTCCTAATATGGGAACACCTCCTCCACCTATGCAAACTCAAACTGCTAAAAGTCAACGATATGCTCCACCTAAAAATAGACCTGATTTAAATCCTACAAATGGAATCAATATAGAAGAAAAATTTTCTCCATTTAATGAGCCTCAATCAATTAAAACACCTGCTTCTGCTAGACCTGAAATGAAAGGCCCAAGTGATATTTCAAATTTATTATCTGGTCTTAAAAGTAAACAAGTAAATATTCCTATTGGTAATAATGAAGAAAAAGATCCTAGTACAGTAAGTATTACTGAATTAAAAGAATTGAATAATCAAAAATTACCAAAGTCTAATAGAAAACAATCAAATAGTCAAAAAAATACTATTAGTTTAGATCTTTAATTTTAAATTTAGTAGATTAATATATTTATAAATATATTAATCTGTTATATATGAATTTTTATGACTATAAATATTATTTAATAATAATAGTAATATTTTTAATACTATTTTTTTCATATTATTACTATATGAAGAAAACTACAAAACGTGTTGTTATATTTGATTTAGATGAAACTTTAGGTTGTTTTGTCCAATTAGGAATATTTATAGATGTATTAGAAGAATATTTAAATAGAAAAATAACTGAGAATGAATTTTTTGAAATTTTAGATATATTTCCAGAATATTTAAGACCTAATATTATATTAATTCTTAATTTTCTTAAACAAAAAAAACAAACTCGTGAATTATATAAAGTTTTTTTATATACTAATAATCAAGGTCCTAAAGAGTGGGCTAGAAAAATTTGTAAATATTTAGATTATAAAATTAATTATAAATTATTTGATCAATTAATAGGTTCATTCAATGTAGAACCTATGCGAACTACACATGAAAAAACATTAAATGATTTTTTACGAACAACAAATATAACTGGTAATATTGAAATATGTTTTATTGATGATGTATATCATCAAAAAATGGATACTCCAAATGTAATGTATATTAATATTGATCCCTATACCAAATTATATTCAATTCCAGTATTATGTAATAGATATTATCAAAAGATAGGTAATATTAATAATAAAAATCACTTTTGTAAATTTATTTATGATAGAATGATTAAATATAATCTAAGTGATATACCTAATAACATTTCTAATCAAATACATTATAGTAATAGTGTCATGTTATTAGATAATTTACAAAATTTTTTACCATCTAAAAATAAAACACGAAAAAATTATAAAAAAAATAAAAACAATTTAACTAGATAATAAATCATAATTTTTTATATACATATTCTAATAATTCTGTTATCCATTTAACATTATGTTCAACAAATATTGCTTCTAAAATAATAAAAATTAAAGTGGTTGTTAAACCTACTATTAACGATAAAAAATATCTTAAGTTAGAATCTAAATTAATAAAAGTATTATGAAATTTTAACATATTAAAAGCTATTATATTTGATGGAATAAAGTACGTTAGTGGTAACATTATTAAAGCTCTAGCTAAACCAGCATATACATTATTTTTCTTTAAACTATATAAAATAACTACAAATATTAATCCTGATAAAGCAAATAAATTAATTAAATTAGATGTAATATAACCAATTATTGTAGTATCACTTGGATTATATAAATGTAACCAAATATCAGTATTCATAGGTCCACCATCAAATCCTAAAACAGTCGCAATTAAATCTAAATTTGGAAAATATGCTGTTAATACATTCCAAAATTTAAATTTATATAGAAAATATGGAATTAATAAAACAAATATAATAATATATGTTATCAATCCAATAAAATGTTTTCTAATATTAACTTTTGTATCATTTAAACTAAATATAGTACGAGTATCTTTTAGTAAATTCTCTTTTTCTTTTTCTTTTTCTTTTTTATTATAAGTTTCTTCTATTAATCTCATTATTATAATATAATAATAAGATAATTATATATTGTTATTATTTTCTACCATATCTTCATTAATTTCATCTTCTAGATTCTCAACATTAATATCATCTTCTGGTATTGATTTTATATTATAAATATCAAGACTTCTAGCACTTGAATCTGTTGCTTCTATATATTTTGGCATCCAAAAATAAGGAATTAAATGTTCTTGATTCTTATAATGACTATTATAAATATTTCTATAATAAAGTTGCTCTAAACTCTCTGGTGGATTATGTAAATATTCTACATCTACATCAAATTTATAATCTTTTTGTTTAATAACTTTTTCTTCAATAATTTTATACCATGATCTATCTACTTTAGATACACCATCACTAAATGCTTCTTTTTGTCTCCATAAAACTTCATCTGGTAAATATCCTTTATCAAATGCTTTTCTAAATAGATTTTTTTCAATAATCTTATTTTGTGAAAATCTATATTGAGCAGGTATAGATAAATAAAATGTTACATAATCTCGATCTAAAAATGGTGTACGTGGTTCTAAGCCTTGTACTGAAACAGATCTATCTGAGCGTAATACATCATATAAATATAAATTATTTAATAATCTTTTACATTCACAATCAAATTCAAGAGCATCTGGAGCATGATTCATATATAAATAACCACCCATTAATTCATCACTACCATCACCATTAAAAATTACCTTTGCATTTGAAGTTTCTGAAATATATTGAGCTAGTAACATATTTCCTACACTTGCTCTTACAGTTGTTGTATCATAACTTTCTATATTTTTTATTACATTAGGTATATAAGCAAAAAAATCATCCTCAGTAACAATAACTTCAGTATGATTAGAATTAATATGTTTTGCAACCTTTCTTGCATATTTTAAATCTTCAGCCCCTTCAAGTCCTATACTATATGTTTCTAATGGCTGTGATACCATTTTACTAATTAATGCAGCAACAATACTACTATCTAAACCTCCCGATAATAAACAAGCAATTGGTCTATCTGTTGTACTTACTCTCTTAAAAACTGCTTCTGTAAAAATTTCATGAATACTTGATAAAATATATTGTTCATCAATTTCATCATTATTTGGTGTAATTCTTGTTAAATTATAATTATAAAATTGATATAATGCATTAATCTGCCAAATATTACTAGTATATTCAAGAGTCATTACATGACCTGGCGAAAATGGTTTAATAAAATATCTATTTTGACCTTGAAAATCTTCTGAATCTTCTGTAAAAATATTTAATTGTTTCATTTCAGAAGAAAATCCTATCATTTTTTCTTTATTATTATTCATTATAAATAAAGGCCGAACACCAAAAGCATCGCGAGCTACATACATACGATTAATATCATTATCAATAAGTACAAAAGCGTAAACTCCATCTAATAAACCAAGAGTATATTCAATTCCATATTTTTCATAAAGATAAATAATAACTTCACAATCAGAATTTGTTTTAGGAGTAATATTTAAAAGTTCATATAATTTTTTATAATTATAAATTTCACCATTACAAATTAATACTTTATTATTATATTTTAGTGGTTGATTTGATTTTTCATCAAGACCATTTATTGCTAATCTATAAAAAGCCAAAAATTTATCTTCACTAATATCCAATTTACAATTATCTGGACCTCTATGCTGTCCTTTTGCTGCTTGTTCACTAATAAAATTATTAGTTAATTCTTTATCTTGATTCAATAATGTAAAAATACCACACATATAATTATATTATAATTTAAATCTTTAGGTTTGTTTTATTATAACACTATAAGTATATGAGTGAATTTTATTTTAATTGTAATAAACAAAAAATTAATAATGTTGATCAAATAAATTCAAATATTTTAGCAAGAATATTAAGCGATGGCAATGCTGATGTATTAATTTCGCCTAGACCAAGATCTACATTATTTACACGCCCCTTAGAAAATATAATACCAAGTCCACCTTGTGAAGAACCAATAATTAAATATAATACCAATACTTATAATAGTTTTTTACCCGCGACTACTAATGGACCTTGGAGTAGATATTCAGCAAATATTAATACTGAATCAATATTAAAAAATCAAGTATATGCACTTCAAAATCATCCTCAAGCAAACTATATTCCTAATAGTAATAGTGAAATGTATAATAATATTATGGCAAAAAATTATATTGATGATATTAACATGAATAATCTAGACAATAAAAATAATTCTACAAGTTGTTCTCTTCCAACAAATTTAGGAAATAAATTATTCAATAATCCTACGCGTCAACAAATAAAAGAAAATTAATATTATCAGAATATATAAATGAAAACTAAAAAAATCCCAGGTGGAAATACATTGATAAAGAATACAGCTACTCAACAAAGACTAGTTGCTATTAATTTAAAAAAAGCTAGTAAATTCTTAAATAAAGCAGGAAATCACTTATTAAAAACATATAAATTAAAAATTAATTATTCTAAGAAAAATAAAAGCAAAAAAAATAAAAGTAAAAGATATTAATATATTCTATATTTAATGGATCAAGAATATATTAATAAAATTACATTAGAATGTTTACTTAATCCTTTATTACAATCGAGAGTAAATATTATTAAAGATGTTGAATATGATGATGATCTTAAATTTTATAAAAAAAGAATTATTCAATTAACAAAAGATATGATCAAAGGAAATTATCCTAATAGTGAAATAGAAACTTTATTTAAAAATATGATAACACATATTATATATTATTTTAAAAAATTAGATACAAAAGATATTCTTCAAGAAGAATATAGAGATTTAGTTGTATCAAATATAATAGAATCTAATGATATTGACTGTGATAATTTAGATACATTAATGTTTAAAAAAGATAAAACAAATAATTTAGATAAATTTGTTAAAAAACTTGATATAGATACAAAACAAAAAATATTACCACATTATAAACAAGCAAATATAAAAGATCCAAAGCTTAAAAAAAAAGGGGTAATAAAAGAATAATATATTAATATATAAATGAGTTATAAAAATAAAAAAGTTAAAAATAAAACAAAAAAATATAAAAAACTTAATTGTAGTCCCAAATCACAATATAGTTTTTCATGTTATACTAAAAAAAATATTTATAAATTAAAAAGTAACTGGAATAGAAGTAATAAAAATAATAAAATTACTTCTACTGATCCTTACAAAATATGGATCGATTTAAAAAATAAATTAAGCAATGATTGTACTAATGAAAAGTGTTGGTTAGATCAATCATTTATGATTAAAAATAAAAATAAATTATTGGAAAATTATACCTTTGCCCCAAATGCTCCTGATACTTGGAATTCAAATCCTAATGAATGGCTTAACAGTGATGATATTATAAAAGTTATGCGACAATATGAATTTAAATATCCAAAATTTAAATTTATTGGACCATCGCCAATTGATTTTAATAAAAGAAAAACATTTGGTCAGTGTGTATGGGATGATTTATGTAAATTTCAATTAGGTAATTATATTAAAAATAATATAACTAATATTGGAATTATTTTAAATACTGATCCTCATTATCTAGGTGGTGCACATTGGATATGTATTTATATAAATATTGATAAAAATTTTATATATTATTTTGACAGTAATGCAGATACAACACCAAAAGAAGTTAATGAATTTATAAAAAAAGTGATTGATCAAGCTAACCAATTAAATATTACTTTAACAAAATATACAAATACTATTACTCATCAAGAAGGAGATTCAGAATGTGGAATGTATGTATTATATATTATAATATCATTACTTCGGAGTAATAAAATACCTAACTTTAAAAAACGAATTCCTGATAAATATATGGAAAAATTAAGAAAAATATTATTTAATTAATTATTTTAAATATAAAAATATTTTATTTAAAATAATTATATGAGTGATCATTTTGTCTCCCAAGAAAATAAAGCATTAGTATGGCAACTTTTAATGGATGCCTCCGCTTTTGTTAATATACCAGAAAAATATAGCAATAGATTACAAAATATTTATGAATCAATTATTAATGAAACTGCACAACTAAATGGTTTATCATTAATCGAAAAAAATAAATTAGTAATTTCTAAAATGAATGAAGCAATTCAATATTTACATAGTACATATATTAAAAAACCTCTTGAAGAAATTCAAATACAGGTTAATAAAAATTTTAAACATAAACAGGATGAATTTTTACAATTAATTAATCATAATAAACCACAAGACATTAGTTTTTCAGAAGCTTTAGATAAACCTTTTGAAGAAAATGAACTAGCTACAAAAATGAATTTATTATTAAATGATAGAGATTATGATGTAAGAAAATTAAATTCTCTTAATGAAAATATTACTATAGATAAGTTAAATAATATAGAAATCTCAAATAATATAGATGACTCAAATACTATAGATAACTCAAATGATATAGATAACTCAAATGATTTAAATAACTTAAATAATATAGATAATTCAATTAGTATAGAAAAAAAGGTTTCTTTTATACCTACTACAGATGATTTATTAAATAAACTTAAAAAGAGGGATAATTCTATTAATATTTCTCTTAATGAATATGAAACTATTATTAAAAATCAAGAACAAATATTAAATACCTTAGACAAAATTTTTTTAAAATTATCTAAATAATTATTATGAAGAATAATAAAATAATAATATTTATTGTTTTGGTAATTATTTCTTTTTTATTAGAGAGATATAATTTACCTTGTCCAAAACAGAGTACTAAAACTTTGACTATTTCTCTTATTCATCATATAACTGCAACTTATTTATATTTTGGAACATTTATATTTCCTTATTATCAATTTAATCTTTTTATTATTTTTATAACATTATTATCATGGATTATTTTTAATAACCGTTGTATTATTACTGTATATTATAATAGAATCTGTGGAATTCCTGAAGATAATTTATTTTATGATACAGTTTTTTATCTTAGAGATAATTACAAATTAAAAAATATTAATTGGTTTATTATTATCATATCTCTTATTTATAATCTTTATTTTTTACTAGAAAAAAAAATATAATTTTTAGGTTTTAGATTCTTAAAATATAATATACCTATTTGTATTGGATTATCTGAAGATATAGTTTCTAAACTATATATACCAGTTTGTAATATACCTTTTTCATCTTCATTCTCTTTTTTAACTGGTCCTGAATCATATGCATATTTTTGTCCATCTAATGTTACATTTTTAAGTTTTAATTTTTGAATAGTCTTATTTTTTGCAGCAATTTCATCTTTATCTTCAGAAAATATAGAAGGAGTATATGAAAATTTATTTGGATTAACTGAGCCAAATGTAAAGCATTTTAATTCTTTCGATGTTCCTATCTTATTATGTACATTACAATCTATAGAAGCC
>MDTC01103934.1_pt1 | contig 12574 bp, 5 predicted proteins | sample 811181 | NCBI WGS metagenome assembly MDTC01 (sample SAMN05326644, study PRJNA326480) | marine metagenome | isolation source: seawater | place: Pacific Ocean: North | collected 2011 | reverse complement strand
GTCGTTGGTGTCGAAAGACGATAGCTCTCCTCCTCTTCCTCCTGCCATCATCATCTCTGTCTCCACAGTTTTATTCTTATGGAGCAAAAAGCGCTTAAAATTTTGTATCTAAAAAGTGCTTTTTTAGATACAAAATTTGACTCGCGAAAACTCTATGGTCTTTTTTCTTCACTCGCAAAAGAAGCAAAAATAATAAAAATATGTTTTCGATCAATTCAGTATCATCATCGGCGGCAGCGTCGACGAGCAAAGCCTCCTCCTCCTCCTCCTTCTCTTCCAAGAGAGTGCGGTTAATCTCAAATTTTGAGAGAAGGAGAGGAGAGGGTTTCAAAGTTCGCGCGGAACCGGCGAAACCGAAATTGAAGAAAGCGGTACGTTTTACAGTTGTTGTTGTCGTGTCCAATTATTTAGATTACTCATATGTTTATTTATGTATACAGGAGGAATTCACGGCTGGTGGAGGCGGCGCGAGAGGCTACTGCGACGTCGAAGAGATTAAGAACGCGATTAAAGAGTGCGAAGGTACGTTTTGATTTAAATCCAGAAGAGAGAAAGAAGAATATGCGATCTTCATTTCATTTCATCATCTTACAAGAAGCATCCGAGTCACCATTATTTCCCTCTTTATGCGAAGACTGACGACAGAACTTTTACTGACATTTTTAATACTAATAATAAACAGGATTGGAAGGCAAAAAGTTAGAAGCCTGTTACGCGCAGTACGGGTGCGATATTAACATCGTGACCGATCACTACGCGAAAGTTGCCGGGGTGGAGAAGAAAAGCCAAGACGAGAAGTAGACATCCGTTTTGACGAAGCGCTACCGAAACGCGTCGTTGTACGTTGTGAAATCGAATTTAAAATAAGAATGTATATACTGCACGACCGTGATAAAAATATTATATATAGTAATGTGTTTCTAGTGGTAGTTATTTTTCTCTCTCTCTCTTTCGCGCCGCCGTCCTCTCTTCACCCGAGAGAGAGTTTGCTGCTTCCCTCGTTTACTTGAAGAAGCACATTTTCCCTTGATCCATCACCACTCTATAAGCGTACCTCTCTTGGACGAGCGTCTTGGCTAATTTTTGATCCTCTTCGCTATCTCCCGGAATGGCGGTGATGTGACCGTATCCTTGCGAGCGGAACCAATCGAGAGGGATGGACGGTTGACCGTAAACATCCAATCGAGCACACAAACCAGAACGCAAGAGCATTAAAGTGGTGATAAAGTTGTGCGTCGGCTCGCCTTCGTAGCCCCAGTTGGAAATACCTCGTCCTAAACCTTCGTCGTTGGCCAAGATGGAGTGGATGGTTTTACCCGCCGCTTTGGCCATCAAATACGAAGCCGCGTCCAATCGAACGGTCGTTTCCGTGATCGGTTCGGTGAGTTTCGTGAATTTGCAAAACTTAGAATCAGGCGCGCAGTACACCAACGTGTCGTGGACGTCAATGACCGAGGCAAATCGAGAAACAGTCGCGTCAAATCGTTGCCCGCTTGGGTCATACTCCGCGTCGCTGGTTAACGCACACGAACCGAGTTCGCCAGATTTGCCCATCGCCGGTAACTTGGACGAGTTCAACATCGTTCTCGGGTTGCTGTGCAACGTGGAGAGTCTCGCGGAGACTTCCGTGAGTTCTTCTGGGGACACGTCCGGATTGATAACGGCTTCGGCGTCCGCTCTTAAGGCGGCAGCCAACTGTAAAGCCGCTGCATCCGCGCACTCGGCGTTGGCAAACTGACACGCGATGTCGAAGAGCGACAGCTTCGCGACTTCAAACATGACTCTTTGTTCCGTGTCCGCTTGGTCGATATCGTCGGCGTTTTCAGACATACCCTCGACGAGTAACGGGTTCGTTTCCGGCCCAGCGTATCGTTCGCGACCGAACGAGGCTGACGCTAACGGAACGTTTTGCACCGAAGTCGCCGGTAAGGGCGTGCCAGTGATTCTCCCTCCTGCTTTCTTTTGCTTCCCAAGCAAGCTTCGCGCGCGTCTCTTTTCGCCTTCGTCGGAAGACGCACCCGCAACCGTCTCGGCGTCTTCTTGCCCAACTTCCAACTTGGTCTCGTCTTCCGTTTGTTCTTCGTCGGAAATCGTAACGCCTTCTTCGGCAGCCAATTCTGCCTCTTCCTCTTTCTCCTCGATAATCTCTTCCTTCAACTCCTCCACGGCGTCTTTCAAATCTTCCTTCGCGTCTTGCAACTCTTCCTTCGCGTCTTCGTGTTCCGCTTGCTGCTCTTCCGTGTGTTGCACTTTATCCGTGTGCGCGGCAGTTGTTCCGGCCGGTTTCGTGTAAAAAGCGTCGTCGTATCGATCGTGAAGCTCTAATCCTGGAATCACGCCGCTCGGCGCGACGCCCGGTCTAATGCACACCTCGGGCACGCCCAACGCCGCCCATCTGGCCATAGAATCCATATTCGATCTCGATGGCACCGCTTCAGCCGCATCGTTATTCAAACCCATTTCTGCTGCTTCCTCTGCCGCCTCCTCTTGCGCTTCTTCCGCTTCTTCCGCCGCAATCTCTTCTCGATCCTCCTCGGACATCGTCTCCGACGGCGCCAACTCTTCCGAAACGTCCACCGCGTCGCCGCCGCTACTATCAACATCGAAATCACCGCCATTGCTCCTCCGTCCACCTAATCCAAACTTCCTCGACGCTTGGTTCGACAATTTTTGCCCGGACGGATGGCCAATCGCAAACACCGCGATGGCGACGAGCACTAATATCGAAAAGATTATCGCCCCTGGGGAGGCAGATCCGCTCGAGCGAGAGGATTTTTGCTATAAAAGAAAAGAAAAGTGTCGTCGCGTCAGTTGATGTGCGAATGGTAAAATACAGAAAGGCTTTCAGATCATCGATCCGTGATGCTTTAAGTGCGGAAAAGGTACGTGAGAGAGAGAGAAAGAAACTCTGGAATTCGTCACCCGATCGTATCCGAAAAGGCAATCAATCAATCAAAAAGCTCAACAAAAGTGACGAAGAGAGAGAGTTTAGAGAAAAAAGAAATCAAACGACGACGTACCATTCGCTTCTCTCTCAATCGCTCCTCGTTCGCCTGCCTCACTTTCTCGCTCTCGGCGCGAATCGTATCCGCGTTGGAAGAGCGATGCTGCATGTTTTTTGTTTGTTTTTTCTTTCCCAAAGAGGTGTTTCGAAACAACCAAAAAGTAACGAAACTTTCAATGATGGATGGCTGAAAATGAGCAATTGAAGAAGACCGGTCGTTTTAGGGTGCGTTTCGAACGAATGAAAAAATACGCGAGGAAGAATAGCAGCGAGTCTTCTTCTTTTATGACATATAACGCGCCCGCCCGGGGAAGTGTTGCATAGAATAATAATATGAATATGTATAATATAATAAATAACTGAATAAATACGGATTCTTTTCGGTGTTCTCGATCGACTTTCGTATGTATATGTGTGAAGGAGAATGCACCAGGTCATGAGAGTCGAAGACGAAGTGAACGCCGCCGCTTTAGGCGGCTTCGGCCGCGAGAGGCTTCAAAGAAGAAGCTTTCTCGTCGTTGTCTTCAGTGGTTGACGTGCCTTTTTGCGTCGTTTGCACATCAATTCTTTTGAACGATTTTAAAAACATCGATTGGGATTTCCAAAACGACGGTTCGTCCGGGTCTTTTTTCTCGCGAGCGAAAGGCTTTTCTCCGGCTTTGGCCGACGCAGATATGGCGTAGGCTAAAGTGACGAGAGAAAAGATGACCAAACCGGCACCGACACCGCTAGATTCAGTGTTCGTGAACGCTTGTGGGTTAGCAAAGACGGCAGTCGTAACAGCCAACCAGGAGATGACGGTACCTATGGCCAACGAGAATTGGCGGTTATGCAACGGTTGAGCGTACGGTTTGACGTATAATGCCAAACAGAAAGCGACGCCGCAGAGCATTTGCGCCATGGCGATTTGACACGCCGATGCGAATTCAGAAGAGACGTCGTAGCCAGAATTCGGATCGCCGCGCAAGTTTCTTTCAGTAGCAAACACTGGAATGGCGGCTAAAAAGAACTTGGTCGCCAACAAAACGAGCTCCCATCCTTCGCATCCCGGGCGATTGGATTTGTACATGAAACCGTACGTCGAACGCAAGGAATCGGATTCCGATAATTTCCCGGTCGGACGTCGTTTCAATAACTTCCATGCAAGAAACAACGGTAGACCGAACGGATAAATAATCATCGCGAGATACGCGGACGATCGGTAGGCGTTGAACGTCGCACCTTCGGCTTCGATTTTATAATCCACGCGTAAGAACGTTCCAACGTCCAGAGTTCTCGAGTTGAAGAGCTGCAAGACGGTTTTGGTGACGCCAGCGTAGGTTAAAACGAGCATCCAAACGCAGTTACGCTTACATTTACCTTGGAATTCGATTAATTTCTCGTCGTTGATGTTCAAACCGAGGAATGTATTCCTATTCATCTTCCTAATCACACCGGCGGTGTTAAAGGCGACGAAAGTAAGCATCAAGATGATCGGCGGCACGGTCAAAGCTCCAATGTATGACACGTAAAACGTGTTTGAGGCGTTCGAACATCCCGGCGCTAACGCATCCAAGTTTAAGTTGGTCACGTCGAGTATTCCCAACGTTCTCTTCATAGGCGAAGGCCATTTGACGTCGTAGGAGTACAACAAACCGAGCGTTTGAAAGACGTAAATGACGCACGTGGCGAGTACCGTTCCGGCTGCTTCCTGGAGCGGTTTCTTGAAAATGTAAATTATAAACCCGATCAAGGCTAAAATTCCGATAACTGGAATAGCATCTGTAATGGGTTTTGATTGGCACTTCAAACACTTGCCGCCTAACTTTCGGAAACCTTCTTTGCACAACGCGCACACCGGCCCTTCGTAGGCGTCCTCGCATGCGACGTTGCCAGTCGAGTTAGTCGCTTTGCACGCTTCCGCACCCATGGGGCACTGGAAGATGTACTCGGACAAGTCATTTGAGCGCCACCAACCTTCAAGTGAGGAGATATCGCTCCCACCGCGGCAATCGCCACCTTCAGGACACGGCTTGCATTGTATTCCATCCAGATTGAACGTTCGATCTTCGCAATAACTGCATATTCTCGCAGATTTTTCGCCGTTCTCTAAGTTCATCCAATTAGGCTGGTACCCGGGAAGACAGTTTAAGATTTGCGCGTTCAATATCAACTCGTCGCCGATTTGAACATCGTTCTCGCGTTTGCATAAAAATGATACGCGGTATACGTCACCGAGCTCGCCCCGAAATGTCACCTTGTCAAAGGTTGAAACGCCTTTCTGAGAATTTTCAGAGAGTTCGCCGGAAACGACCAAAGGAGAGTGATTTTTCAAAAACTCGAGCCTTCCAAGGTCTCCAGCGTAATCCGTGATAGCGATGTCGTCCAGTTCGTGCGAAGCAGTAGATATTGTGCACGTTGATGACGCTGGTTCAGAAACCGCGACATGCCCGTAATAGTCCACGAGTTCAACCGAGAACGATTTGGCAACTTCACCCGATCCGACGCCTTTTGAGAGCTCGGCTAAGACATGCGCCGGTGCTTGAACTTTCAACGCCTCCGTTGCGTAATCTTCTGGATGAAAGGTTGGCAAGTTGCTGCAGCTTTCGCACGTAAACTCGACGTTCGGCGAAGACGCTCGCGTCCAGTAGACGCTCGGGCCAGATTCCGCCACGTTCGAACGAAAAATCAACTGTGATAAAGTATTCATCGTAGTTGGTGTTATCGAAGCTTTCGCAAAGTTGGCGTCGAAATAAACGCCGCCGCCTACTTTGGAGGCTACGTTACTGTCGAGAGTCAGAGACGCGAGCTCGAAATCGAGTGCCGAGTCAGCACCGCTTTCTTCCGACGGCGGCGCGATCGAAATCGCACCACCATTAGTAGCTTCGTTTTTCGACATGACACTTCCGTTTTCTACTCGAAACGCGATTGCAGAGCTCGCAATAGCACCTCCAAATCCATCACTGGCGACGTTTTCAGCCATGGTCGTTGCGTCGAGCTTCAAAGATGCCACGTTGTCTACGGCGCGAATACCTCCACCGTGTGTAGCGGCGACGTTTTTAGAGAAGATGGCATCCTTAGCTGTGACGATACCAACGCTCGCGTAAATGCCGCCTCCAGCGCCGCGCTTTTCGCCAGGACCGTGACATCCAAAGGCTGTATTTTCGAGAAGTGTCGCGCCTTCTCGAACGGTAACGATCGCGCCTTCGGAATACAAAGACACAGACGGGGTGGAACCAGAAGCAGAGCTCGTCGTCGCGGCATCACTGGAAGACAACACAAAGATTGCACCGCCGTCGATGGCCGCATTCTTCGTCATAACGGTGTTTTGGGAGACTTCCAAGTTGGCCGCGCCTTGAGATACGGAAGAGACGTCGTATACTCCGACGACGGCGAACGCGCCCCCACCAGCGCCGCGAACTCTCGGGCATACCGTTTCGTTGCTTCCGCCAGCAGTGTTCCCGGAAAATGCCGCGGCGGTGACAGTAGTCTTACACGATGACTCGAGGTAAACACCGCCACCATATGAAGAAGCGACATTTTCAACAAATTTCGAAGCCGAATTAATGGTGATGTCCGCGCCGACGCACGACACGCCACCACCATTTTTGGCGGTATTTTTATAGACGGTCGTTTCAGACGAAAGCGTTACCGACGCTGACGGTTCAGCATGAATGGCACCACCGAGATTTTGGGCAACGTTTCCGGCCAAAGTTGTCTGCGCGGACGTGACAATTGTTGACGCCGTCTTGGCGTTGATGGCGCCTCCGTTGACTTTCGCGACGTTTTTCGTAAACATGCAGGAATCAAACGTGAGTAAAATTGCTTGCGGCCACGCCATGACTCCCGCACCGTAATCTGCTTCGTTTTCAGTAAAGGTAACGCCGGTAAACGTTCCTTTAGCGCCTGAATAAACGAGAAGACCACCACCGTAACTTTCGGCATTTGCCGTTGGCGTATTCTTGGAAATCGTGCCATCCACAAACTCGGCGTCACCACCATTAAAGATACCAATGCCGGATCCGTAACTCGCCGAATTCCCGGAAACCTTCGCGTTTATAAACTTTGGCTTGCAATTGTTCCCGATGAAAATACCAGCCGCGAAAAATGCTGAATTGTTTTCAATGACGGCGTTGGTGAAAACGCCGCTGGAAGATTCGTCGACGTTCAAACCACCACCTTTTCCAGAAACATCCAGAGAGCAACCTTCCACGGTCAAATCGTTCGCGATGACATTCGAGTTCGTCTCGATGTAAATACCACCGCCTCGATTGGCGTTCCCGGTTCGGTCGTTACCTCCCGAACAGTTTTGCACGACGACGTTATCAAACTTGGGAGAGGCGCTCACAACGTGAATACCACCACCCAAATTCTCTGCCAGGGAGTCTTTCACGACAACATCAGAGAGCTGAACGCGCTCAGAAGTCGCCGAGTTTGCGATTTTTAATCCGCCGCCGGTTTCGCTGCGACCGTTTTGAATAGTCACGCCAGAAATGGTGACTGCATCGTCGTCGCCGGAAATCGTGGCAAAATGGTTCTTGTATCCGCAGTCGATTGTAGTTGAATCGGGCAAACCAGTGAGAGAAGAAATCTCTATTGGTCCAAGAGACGTTATCGAAAGACCGCACGAACTCGAAGCGAACGTTCCGGGAAGCAACGACACTTTCTTGCTCACAGCGTTTCTGAACAAGGTCGACGCCAACGTTGCCGCCAACGACGCGCACGGAGACGTGAACGTACCGCACGACGTAGAAACATCAGATGAAGTCGCCGAGGCAAACATCTCAACAATCGGATTTCCGGCGAGAACCGGGACGTATTTAGCCGACGCGAAATTTGGAGAGACTGTTTTTGTACCAGTACCATCGATCACGACGGCATGTACTAGAAAAACAATTACACTTCCCAAACTGGACGCGGTTTGCTCCATATCCGACACGTCGACTGAGGTAGATAAAGCGCCGCCAAAAGCGATACTACTATTTAACGTCGATGAGATGCCATAATATGGCCACGTGTATCGAATGGGCATCTTATCAGCACCAGGAATGTAAGGCGTGACCGAATATAAGGAAACGGTCTCGTCCTTGTACTTCTCGCTCGCCGCCCAATGTACGGAATACGACGTCGAAGACGTTTTCACCGCGTACGCGTACGCTGGAGCTTTCAAAACATCTTGCGCACCAAGTGACGATTGCTCTGCCAGCGCTTGCACGCAAACAGAATCCGTCGACGCGTCGTGCTTCGCGATGCCATTCGCTAACATCGCGCCTTCCAAAGCGCTCGCGTACGCCGAAATATCCACCGTCTCCACGCCATCGCAGAAACACCCGGCGTCGTTCCAGGTGTTCAACAAAGCTTTACACGTGTTTGACGTCGGACTGGCACACGCGCTCACGTCTGGCATCGACAAACACGTCGAGACGCTCGGAACGTTATTCGTCGTTTCTTCGGCGCGCGCAAAGGCACCCCAAAAAGTAACAACGAGCAAGGAAAAGAAAAACATTCTTCTTTTCGAAAGGATCGTCATCGTCTTCATCCGCGCGCACGAACACACAACGACCGAACAGAAGAAAGAAGATAACAGGAAACAAACTTAAACTCTCACGCGATTGATAAACCGTACGCGAACGCGCTTAACCGTACCACCGATCGAGTCAATTCAATAACAATCGCCAACGAGATCAGAATTAAATACGCCGACACGAACAAAAATAAATACAAAGAGCGCGCTTGGAGAGAAAACAAATCTCTCGAAAATAAAAACACTCTTTCTTGGTCTCGCTTAGTATTCGTCGTTGTTATGCTCTGCGTCGTCGCAACTACTCCTGCGCTTTTCCGCGAAGAGTAGGAGTTCGTGATGATACTTGTTGTTGTTAACAAAAAGAAATGCGTTTTTTTTTGTTTTTCAGAAATTTTAGCGTTTTTTTGTTTTACTTTTTTCTCTCGAGCTCTCGTAAAAGGAAGGAAAGAGCAGAGTAGAGAGCAAAGAGAGAGTACTTGATGTAACATAGTGTGCACAAATGATAATATTGATTTTGACTACTTATAATAAAGGTTCTAGGCGCAGAGCACTTTGCTCCTCCTCGGTTGAGCAGTTTGCTTAAAGCAAAGAGAAGGAACCGACAGCAAGCGCGGCGAAGCCCAACGCGTGCCCGAGAGACCCCCACGCCATGACGTCAATCAACGTAAAGCCGCTCGGGTCGTTCGTCGTGTTCAAAAACGAAGCCTCTTCTGCTTTCACGTCGCCGGCGGCGTAGTGCGTCTCGCCGTTTTGCGTCGGCAAACCCGCTTTCGCGATTTCAGCTCTTTGATACGGCATGAAGACGAATCGTCCGAGCGAGAGCATCAACGCGTTCGCGCCGGAGATGGCCAAGTTCACGTCCGAGAAGGCTCTGGTTTGGACTTTCACCCCTCGAGAGGTGGATCGCGTTTGCGATTTGACTTTGCTGTTTATATTTTTTAACGGTACGTAGAAGATACCCATTCAAGACGAACGTGGAGAGAAAGATGAAGAGACGTGATAAAGAAGAAGAGCGTTGTGAAGTTGTGAGTAAACAAAGCGCAATTTTATTCGCGGATGGGATGTGTTGGGAGGACCGTATCCCCACCTTTTCCACTTGAGAATCGGACGGAGATCGCGCGCTTTATAAATAATATATTTTAAACTCAGAAGAAGAGAATAAAGAGACAGAGACCACGCGCGAATGAACAACGAACAAAGGAACAAAGTAAAACGAACCTGGAGAAAGTCGCGGTGGTGCGCATCGGCAAGGCGGTTTGCAAAGCGAACGACATGATGTGACTTTACAAAGGTTTTCTGTGTGTTGATATGAGGAGGAAAGCAGTTGCGGGGTGAAGAAGATACGGTTTTAAAAACAGAGCTGTTTAGGGTTAATTTAGTATCGCGATTTTGGTCTTCTTTATTGATGTTCCTTTGGCCTCCTCTTCTATATCGCTTTTGCGGCGTGGTCGGCTACATTTTTTTTCGCCACTTATTGCGATGATGATGATTAGTATTACGATTGACTCTCCTGCTCTTCTTCGTCTTCGTTTTCTTCTTCGGTGGTGCCTTTTTGGTGTTGATGACAGGTGAACGCGAAAAAGTTTGGTCTCGCTCCGTATTTCGTCTCGTCGTATTTCTCGAACTTCTTCAACGCCTCTCGATTGATTTCGCACCCGGCTTTGACGAACGCCTTCTCCCACTTTTCGCGAGGCCAGACGGTGAGGTGCACAATCGCCGGTTTCTTCGGATCTTTAGGGTCTAGACCACTCCTTCGTAAACTGATGGTGACAAACACGTCTTTTTTCGCGATTCGTACCAACTCTTTGACGCTTTGTTCGGCTAAATGCGTCGGCACGTGTTCTAAGACTTCGCTTGAGAAGACAACGTCGAACCGCTTGTCCTCGAAGCGACTCAAATCATTCAAAACGCCCGTTTCTACCACCCCTTCTTTCGCTAATTCCTTACACGACGTCTTCGTTACGTCGGATATTTCAATCCCTCTGACTATTTTCCCCGCGCTTCTCAACGCTCTCATCGTCCCGCACGTCCCCGCGCCGCCGTCGAACCACGTTCGCGACTCTGGATACGCCTCCAAAACCGTTCTCAGAAAGCCTTTCAGGAGAGGATAGGCTGGTTTATTCTCGATCGCGTTTTTCAAGTACACGTCGTAAAACTTCTTATCCGGTTTATTATTATTATTGCTATTGCTAGTACTACTACTACTCGACGCAATCCATCCTCTCCGGTGCGCGCTTTGCGTTCGTCCTCCTCCACCTTTTTTCCCGTGCCCGTCGATGTACTTCATCGCGTCTTCTTCGCCGGCTAAGAACTTTGGTAATACTTTCTTGTTGTTTCCATCTCTCGCATGGTCGTCCTGGCCTGAGAGTTGTTGTAAGTGCTGTTCCATGTCGTTGCTGGAATGATGATGAATTTGCACTCTCTGTCGACTCGTATCATCATCTGCGGAATAGTAATGCGATTTAATCTCCACGATTAAAGGTATCGACAGGAATAAAAGACAGAGAAGTCTCAGTTTTTGCCTGCGCTGCTGCTTGAACAACGAGTGCGAAGGCGGAGGCATTTCACAAACAAATGAGGAAAAGAGAGTGAGAGGAGGATTTTTCAATAGTTGTTGTACACGCTCGTCTAGCGAGAGCTCAATCGGACAATCTGTTGTAAACAAAAGCTATGCAAGGATACCGCGATCGTCGTTCTCTTTCTTTCTTTCTTTCTTTCTAGAGTATGTAGTATTAGTTTAGTAGTACACTTTGTTTTTTCTTCTTCTCAACGTCTTCTTCTTCTCAAACGTCGTCGGTGCTTTTCTCCGTCGCTTCTCTCAAGACTTTCTTGACGACTTTTTTGTTCTTCAACGAGTTGATGTGAATCAACCCTTGAACGGCGGTTTCGTTCACCGCTCCGGGTAAATAGTCTCTTCCAAATAACGTTTTTAATCCTGGGACTTTCTTGGTTTCGCCCGTCGGGAGCTGGTCGTACGTCGCGGCTAAAGGACCGATGTATTGCACCAACACCGAATACAAAGGTTGCAAAACGCGTTCCGAGAGTTCAATCATATCCGTCACGTCCCGTCGTTTGTCGATGTATTCGTCCTGGTCGGTGTTTTCAATCATGGTCATCAGTCTATCGAAACCTCTCGATAACTCCGCGCTCGGCCATAATCCGTACTTGTCCGATCTGTGTAACCAAAAAAAGTATCCCCACTGAAACTCGAAGAACAAACGTTCCTCCAACGACTTGCCTCTTTTGAGAACGCCAAACTTCCTCGCGAATCCCCCCAACGAGCGAAAGACGTCGTTACGAAACGACGACAACTCGAAATTCTCCGGTAAATCCTTCAAATCTATTCTCTTGTAACTCTCGTCTCTGCAAAACGACCACCCTTTCCCTTCCATGATTCCCCAAAACGCCTCCTCGCTCAAGTCGTCCTCGAACTCGTAAATCTCCTCCAAAGTCACATCCACGTCCCACCCGGCTAACTCTAACGCCGCCAACGTGTGATGATGATCGACGACGTAATAATACCCCCGGTACTTCACCGCCGGTACCGGTTTAATCGCCATGTATTCTCTCGCGTTCTCCTCGCTCGAGAAGTTCGACAACTTATAAAACGTCCAGTCCCATCCGCACGCGGTTTGCGACGGTTTCGCAATCTTCTTAATCTCCGACCACGGTTTCGTTTTCGTCGGGCATAATTCCTCGTCGATGTTCCCGATGGAGTCTTTGTTTGAGGAATTTTTTTGTTCGTCTTTGTTTAAAACCGCGTTCAGTTTGGAGACTATTTTATCCGCATGAATTATTTGTTGCACAGAGGAAGATCCCGTCGTCTTCTTTTTCCCACGAGAAGAGGAGGTCTTCTTCCCTTTCGCCGTTCTGCTCTTTGTCGATCTCGCTTCGTCCACCGAAGACGAAGAACGAGGAGGCGCGAAACATCCTTTTCGACAACCTCTGTTACTACTCTTCGTAGTATTCGTCGACGAATCAACTCGTCGCGTTGTCAAAGACAGCCGCGACGCCAAAACGGTGGTGCTCGTGCTCGAGGTAAAACCCATCTTTATTTGGCTATGACC
>MDTC01228627.1_pt1 | contig 12575 bp, 15 predicted proteins | sample 811181 | NCBI WGS metagenome assembly MDTC01 (sample SAMN05326644, study PRJNA326480) | marine metagenome | isolation source: seawater | place: Pacific Ocean: North | collected 2011 | reverse complement strand
TGCTAACTCCTTTAAATCTTCATCCTTGTTTTTCTTGCAATAATATTTGATGTGTCTGTACATTCCTTGCTTATATTTGAATGGTTTCATACAATAATGACACTGAAATGGTGAGGTTTCTTGTTCTTCAGGAATGGTGACTTTGTGGTGACTTTTTGGTGACTTTGTGGTGACTTTTTGATGGTTTTGTGGTGACTCGATGTGTTTCTTCGTTTTCAAATGTCTTTCAAAATTCGGTTTATGGTTTGTGTGAAATCCGCACGGTTCGCAGTTGTATTTGAGCATTATATATAATAGCAAATATTATATTTAAATTTATTTCTAAAGAAATGGTTCTTTTTTGGTTCTTTTTCGTTCTTTTTTGGTTCTTTTTGGTTCTTTTTCGTTCTTTTTTATTTTCATCATTTGAATATGAATACATAATAGATAAGAAAGATAGATATACTACTTTTGTAAATTAACACCATAAATAAAAAAAGAACGAAAAAGTCAACCTCGATAAAAAAGTTTTGGAGGGGGGGGTGCATGAAAAAAAACATCCGTCAAAAAAAACGGAAAAAAAAGGTTTTCCTTTTTGATTTTATAATTTCAGAATGAAAAATGCATGGTTGAATTTCCCCAAAAAGTATTTAAAGTATTTTCTCCACCTAATCTATATGTAGTTGCGTATCATCTAATTGTCCGTGTGGCGCAATGGAAGCGCGTGAGACTTCTAATCTCGAGGTTGCGGGTTCGACCCCCGCCATGGACTATATCATCAATACCAATATCCACTTTCAAATTCAAAAGTATTCCAATTCCCAACACTAGGTTCGCCAATGACTTCAAATGAAATATCCTTGTCCGGAAATTGCGCACAATGATATTTGTTTCTGTATACCTTATTGGTTTGCACCGTACCGATGCTTGGGTTCGCAATATAGGACCAAGATGCGAGAGTACTCCACGGATCATAATGAATGGGTTGAAGCGATGAACTGGGAAACGGGATATATTGTTCTAGTTTGAAAAACTGTTCCTTCTTGGCCCACTGATTCCACGAAAACACCCATTTTTCGCCGTTTTCTCCCATGGGATGTTCCAAAAAGTATTTCAAATCCCATGCATCTTCGTAATATTTGAGATCTTCTATGTTTTTTTCAATGGGTTTATCTGTCATTCCCGAAAGAGTGACTTTGTTTTGGTCAAAGCGAAAGGAAACGTGGACGAAACGAGACACCATAGTGATTGATACTATCAATTCAATATAGTGATAATATTCTTTCAATTTTTATGCTTATAGCTATGTATTGATTTGTTGTATATATATGATATCATGAACCATGTTTGGTTCTTAGGCCTTCACGAAGTGCGGCTTCATGTACTTTTGAAGGTTGAAGTAGGTCACCTCGTCCGACGACTTCACGTTGAGGAGCGCCTTGAGCTTGGCGTCCGGGACGATCTTGCGACCGTTGGTGGAGTCTTGGAGGTTGTGATCCTTGACGTAGGCCGTGATGAGCTTGGTCACATCCGTGCGAGCCATCTTGGTGTCCTCTGGCACACTGAGGAACTTGGCGAGTTCCTTGGAGATCGCCGCCGGCTTCACGAAGCCACTCGGGGCACGCGAGCCCTTGTTGCGGTTACGCTTGGCGTTGGCCTTGTCCATGGTGCGTGCTTCCTTGAGCACTTGCTTCTCAAGGGTCTTGAAGTCGCTCTTGAGCTTGTTGAGCGAAAGGGTGAGAGCTTGGATGCTCTCGGTGAAACCAGTGAGGACTTCACTCATGGAGCTCTCAATAGTCACGACCGGCTCTTCTGTCGACACTTCCACGTTTTCCGCCACTGGCGCAGGAGCAGGGGTGGACGCCGGCGCGGCCTTGGTCTTCTTCACCGGCTTGGAGGGGGCGGCCTTCACCGCAGTCTTCGTCGCCTTCTTCGCATTGGGGGTTTTGATCGCAGGAGTCATGTTTGTTTTTATACACTATACCGGTGTTATGTGTTTAAGTTGTTTTTGACATAAATCAATTGTGATAAACAGACGCATAAAGCCACGGCATTGCATTGCGGGCTTCATCCGAAACCAATGTCAACGCACTCAATATATAGAGGACTCCCATATTCTTGTTTACATCCGTGTGAGCACTATAGGCCAGCTTTTCCATAATATTGACACACGCATGCTGTAAAAACCGATGAGAATACAATATTCGCGGGTTGTGATATTGTTGTATAAAGTTTCGGGGCAATACCACAAACGGATTCCCCCGCGGAGGGCATATTTCTTCTCTTGCTTGGGTCGTCAGTTGCGCACGATAGTTCCAAATTTCATAGAGTTCATATACAAACGTCCGCATCTTTTCGGAGTTCAATTTGGTAAACCATTCATTAGATGTATAGTTACCTAAATGATCCATATGATGAAACAGTTGATGAATTCGGTCGGAAATATCCGATGTTTTGGGTATGTATTGTTCAAAGTCACTCGTTTTGTTTAAAATGCGATTGTATCTCATGCGTGTTTTGATGCTTTCAATCGTTTCGCTACTAAACTTATTGCGATTGTATGGATTGGTGTACATTTTTTTCGCAATCAACGAAAAGATGGAGACGATGTGAAAGGTATACACAAAGTTGTCCACGTCTCTAAAACTAAAGAAGTAATAGTAGTCAATGTCACAAATGTCTTCCGTGGTCAAAAAATCATCCATGTTATTCGATACCTTGAAATTCCGATAACTAGGCCCCAAAGTTTTGTTAAATTTGCGTATGAAATGATTCCTCCACATGGTCTGAATCTTTTTCACATAGCAAGACAAATGCAAAATGTTCGTACAATAGTGTAAAATGTCATTCTTTTTTGTTTTTTTACACTTGGGTAGTTTCAATCTCTTCAAGATCGCCTTCAAATCGCTTATGGTATAATTGTACTGTATCAGGTATACATAGTCATGAAAGTGTTCCACAAATGGATTGCACTTGTTTGGTGTCTTTGACTTTGGCTTTGACTTTTTCCTATCATAATGGAAAGATTGGAAATATCTTTCGTATGGAGAAAACGTGCTCATATACATTAACAGTGTATATTTATTTATATCTTTTTGTGTTTCATTACAAACGAGAAATCTCGATCTTCTTTATGTCGTGTTTGGGTGTGACAAAAAAAATTGATTTAAAGACATCACTACACTTTATGTATTCATTCAAGCAATCAAAACAATATGTCCGCAAACATCGTATCTCCCAAAGACTTTAAGCCTTCCACTGATCTTCTCTTTACCAAGCCCAAGGTGAATGCCGCGGGTGGAAAGAGTATCGGGATGCTCAACTCCAAGACCAAGCGTTCTATCATGATCTCTACTCCTCTTATGTTGAACTGGGGGGTAAGCATCTTTGAAAACGCAAATGGAAATGGTTCGTCGTATTCGTTTTCGCTTCAATTCCCTCGCGAAGAGTTCTCTAATCCAGAAACCAATGATCTCCTCAGTATGCTGAAAGATCTTGAAGATAAGATCAAGGATGACGCCGTCAAGAACAGTAAGGAATGGTTTGGAAAGGCTCAGAGTCGGGAAGTGGTTGAGGCGTTCTGGAATCCGATCCTCAAGTACAGCAAGGACAAGGTGACCGGTGAACCTGATCTCACTCGCGATCCCACGATCAAGATCAAGCTTCCAGTGTGGGAAGGTGAATTCAAGTTTGAACTGTTTGACACGAACAATCAAATGTTGATCCCAAATTCCTCGGAAAGTGGTCCGGAAGCGTTCATCTCCAAGGGAAGCAACATCGCCTGCATCCTCCAATGCGGTGGTATTTGGTTCGCAAACGGGAACTTCGGTGTTTCGTGGAAGCTCGTACAGGGAGTGGTAAAGCCCACAGAAAACCTGGAACGTGGAAAGTGCCACATCAACCTGTCCTCTGGTGATCGCGAGCAAATCGGTAACGATCAGACGGAAAAGTTCGCCGGGGATCAGGCAAAGGTGGAAAGCGACGAGGAAGAAGAGGAAGGAGAAGGAGACGCAGCCTCGCAAGAAGAAGAAGCTCCTCAAGAAGAAACGTCTGACCCCGAGCCAGTGGAGGCCGAGGCAGAAGAAGAAGAACCCGCGCCTGCTCCAAAGAAGAAGCGTGTGGTCAAGAAGAAGTCATAAATCACAACAACATCATAAATCATAAAACATCATAAAACATCACAAAACATCACAAAAAACATAAAACCCACAAAAAAGACAAAACCACCTAAAAACCCATAAAAACGAAAACATACAATCATACAATAAAAAGGGAAATCAACCACCTTTTTTATTGTAAAATATTCAAAAACTTTTCTAAAAGATATACATACCATGGTATCGACATTAAGTGCGTCGTTAATACGCGGATGTCATCCCACCTTTTCGTGTAACCCTTGCAACGAAGATTGGTATCTCATGTCTATCATAGACTATTACCGAATTAGAAGCGAATACAAGCACCCCAATCCCGCCACTTATTGGCGATATTCTTATGACATGAAATGGGGCTGGGACTATTCTATCACTGATTTCAAAACCCAAAGCATCAAGGAATACTTTTTAATAAAACAATTATTACACAAAAAGAAACTACGCGCAAAACAAATCCTGTTGTGTGTACATAGAGTGCTACCATGTATGGATCTCACCCGAAAAGTGAAGGAATATCTTTTTTATACCCACGAAAAGGAATTCAAACATAGAATGATGGATTCTTTGCGAAAGCAGAACCCACCAACCCCGCTTCCAAAAATACAACGCATCAACTCCTTACAGGTATTTATAGGCAGATGTAAACACTATGGATTCATTCATAAAGATACACATTCCTGTATCATATCAAGAAAAGAACTCTTTTTGGTCGACCTCATAGAGTGTTGCCGATCTCTCCCCCGCCCGCACATACATCACCCTTTTTTGAAAATACAAGACAAAAAACGTTTTTTTTCCGTGTTTCTTGTGCAAGTGTCTGCGAAAGATCAACAGCACTATGTTTACCCACAAAAGACCCCCTTATTGGACGCGTGTCATTGGAATCTCACGGGCATTGAAAACGACAAATACTATAAGGACATTGATACTAGTTTTAATCATTTGAAAAAACGAAGTATCATGGACGTGTGGGTGAGTGATTTGTTTGGTTGGTGAAACACAGAATCACATTTGTCATGATCGACACATCATAGGCGTCGTCTTCTTGTATTTGGGGAATCCCCTGTCCCCATAAAACATGATACCCTTGTTGTGGCGTCACTTCATTCAACGCAAACGACACCCATTTGTTTTCCGTGATACATAGATAGACTTCTTTTTTATCGCTCTTCAAGACCTCCTTGTTCACATAAACCAACAAATCATTGTTATCTAGTAATTGAACGTAGGAAGGAATGTCGTGTATTTTGATCACATATATGTCCTTCTTGCCATCCTCTTTATCCACGAGTTTATCATGACTTATCTTGCGATGCCACAACGGAATATAGACACCGCAATGTGGAAATACTTCTTTGCGTAATACCTGATCAAAGGTCACATGTAACACCGTTTCTCCGCGCCGAGCTTGCTGATAGTCCAGGACCCAATCTACGATCTTTTCTAAATTGTCTACTCTCAACAACGCAAACAGTGTTCCATAAATAGAATCTTCATCTACTGCGTCACCTTGTTCATCCAATCTCCTTTTTTCTTGCACAACACGATCATAGGCTTGTTGTATTTGTATAAACTTGTCGCTGGTCGTTTCAAGCCCCTTATCCGGGTGATATTTCAGACACAACTTGCGATATTTTTTCTGGATCTCTTCCAAAGATACCTTGCGCACGTCGTGTATTTCAAACAACGCATTGCTCGCTTCTAATGAGATCATGGTTCTCTTTTGCTTTCTATTATGAACTCTTATTTATATTTATTAAATAAACGATAAAGTGCTCCAAATGATAAATGGTTCGGTAATTGTTATTGAACTTCATCATAATATCAAAATACTTTTTGAAAAAGGCATCTATATTTCCATCATGTATATGCTCTTTGTGAATGAGCACTTTGATCAAATACCCGAAACAATCATGAATATTATAGTTTAATACCAAAAGTTCGTATAATTTCTCGCGCCATTGGAAGAAACTGAACTTGTTTTCCATGATTTCATGTGCGATCACATCTATGCGTTCCTGATATCGGGTGTGAAACGACAAATCAGACATGGGATTCTTGTGTTTCTTTATCACGCACCGTTTCAACATATTGGGATGTAAAAAGGAGATTTGAGTACAGCAAAACAAAAAGGCAATCTTGGGTTCGTTCAAAAAGGTGTAAAACACGTCCAACAATTCACGCTTTGCTTCTTGAAAATGAAGACAAAGGATGTAAAAGCGAGAGGAAACATTTGCGAGCATGTTTTCTTTGATATGGCGAAAGAGTTCAAAAAAGATGGAATATTCGTTCACACCCAGCAACTCAAAATCAATTTCTAAATGCACATCACTCGTTTGAAAAGGGAGCATTTGCTGGTTGTAGGGGATGATGGTTTTGCGACTGTATTTTAAAAAACTCGGGCTTTTTTCCTTTAAATTCAAAAGAGCATATCCATAGTTTTGAAGGGAACATGGATGGTACAATATATAGTGTTTGTGGTCTTTTTCGTCGTCCAGGAATAAAGTCGTATCCGTACACTTTTCTATATACGAATTTGTCTTGTTCATCCTACTCTAGTAGTTAGTCTTGTTTTGTTTAAATAAAATAAAATATAAATACTTCATACCAGTGCATAGAGATAGAATCATGGAATACATCATCAATCCAGACGATATTAAAAGTCATCATTTGATTTTTAAATTACCGATTAAAAACCAAAACAGTAAGTATAAATATTATTATAAACTACTTTATAGTAACAGCGATATTCACTTGAAATACATATTGATGAAAATCACGTTTCACCACTCTTATGTAGATACTTATGATAGCTTCTATAAAATGAAAGTGAGCAAAAAGGATCCCATATTTAAAAAAATCCAAGACCTTGAAATCATGATCTTAACGTGTTTGAATCAACATGCGCATAAAAAAATAAGTACCGCCCTTTATAACGAGTTGACCATGAAAGATTTGATGTATGTATCCCCCCAAACGAATTATAACCAAACTCTTCATTTGAAGATTTCTGGAATATGGGAAGACGAAGAAAGCATCGGATTGGTCTATAAAATGTATTACGCAATGTCCACGGAGAAATTATCCAATATGATTTGTTGAATCAATATGAGAATGAAATTCAAAAACATGAGAATGTAGTGTATGAAGTCAATGCGAGTGAATAGATCCTTGTATTTATTGAAAATGTCGCCACTTTTCAAACCCGCATCATTGTTTACAATGTAATGTATGATGAAAAACATGATTTGAAAGACAATAACAAAGACACTCAAATTGGAGTAAAGGTAATAATGGGGAGGCACTTTGTCTTTGTTGATCCTTTTATAATGGGTCAAATTGATCGATATAAGCCAGCACAAGTAAATCACGATGACAATCATATCCCACGAGACAACCTTTGCCAATGGATTTGAATCCGGAGAATCGTTCACATGCAACAACACGTTCAAAGTGACAATAGATATGAGAGAAAAGAGCATGATTCCATAACTCATGATAGAAATAGATGCATGCCCGTGGCTTCCGTATTCGTCGCTGGACTTAAACCCGGAAAAAATGAGCTTTGAAAAAAGCGCAATAAAGATAAACGAAAATAATATTTGGGAAGTCAATTTAGAATCTTCCATTAATTTTGCCTTCATGATATGATTATAAATAACGTCCATGATCTCTTTTTGTGGTTTTCCTTCACTATTGGTCATGTTGCCTATTATATAGTAATGTTATATTTTTTCGTCACATAACGAGTTATTTTAGTCTTATCCTTGTCTTCAATCCATTGAAGTCGCACTGCTTCGTTTTCGTCTTTTTCGTCGTTGTATTTTAGGAACTGAGGCTTCTTTTTGTTTTTGGGGTGATAATATACATACAATCCATATTTGCTTTTGCGAATGGAACACGATGACGACAATTCCACACAAATGTTTTCATTGCGTTTGGTGCTTCGTGTCTCTATGTAAGTCAGCACATGACCTCGTTCTTCGTCAGTCAATGGCTCTTGTGTTGCGATCTTTTGTTCCCACGAAAAGGCGGTAAACTCCTTCAAACTGATTTTGTCTTGTTTCCCCAAACACAGGTAGTAGCCGAACTTGCCGTTTTTCACATACATGGGTTGACCTTCATGTGTTCCACAATGGAGCGACTGGTCCTTCACCTTGTTGATCTTTTCTGGGTTGTTTTGATAATTTGTCTTTGTCTCTTGCACAAACCCATCCACCTTGTCAATGTAAGAACGCAATACGTCTCCTTGAATCAACTGCTTTTGTTCAATTTGATCCAAAGAGGATTCCATGTACTCCGTAAAATCGTATTGAAATACTTCGTCAAAGTGTTGATAGCAGAACTCGCATACTTGCTTGCCCAATGGCGTGATGACCAGTTTGTTTTTCTCTTGTTGCATGGGCTTTTCCTTTTCTTCTTTTTTCACTCCCTCGTCATGGGTGTAAATGTATTGAGCCACGTTCATCATCATGCCTTCCACATTGGTTTTGTTGACATACTTTTTATCTAATAGACTGCTTAAAATAGAGGAATAGGTAGAAGGGCGACCAATGTTGAGCGACTCTAGTTTTTGAATCAAGGATGCTTCGTGATAGTGATACTTGCTGTGAGCCAACGTCTCCTCTGCTTGTGCGTAGTGAAGACGAAATGTGGATGCTCCATTCGATTCATAAAGAATATTCAAATAAGAGACAAAGGAGACAACAGATGGGGACTTGTTCAAAAGGGTCCACCCGCGAAACGTACATTGTTTGTCTTTGTGTTGAAATACATAAGAATCATAATAAGGTATACCAAACACGGTTTCATGGTATAGCGCGTCACTCATACCACATTGAATCGTGTGCTTGTAGATGAAATCATAGAGGGTGTTTGCCGAGTTTGTCTTCACATTGCTCTTTTCTACTTTCAAATCACAAACGCGAATGCCCTCGTGTGCCTCTTGGGCCTTGTTTTTATTTTTATTTTGTTCTAAAGAAGACAAATGAGGATGCACATAAGCCTGTCCATAGGTTTGATCTATATGAGTGCGAAGGGATGCGATAAAATCCTTGGAATAGCACGCACTATCCGTTCGCATGTAAGTGATGAATCCGTTTTCATACAACTCTTGCGCATATTTCATGGTTTGTTTGGGACTCATACGCAGAGCTTGGTGGGCCTTTTGTTGTAGCGAACTCGTGATTAATATGGTGGGTGGTTTCTCTTTCACTTGTCTTTCCTTTTTTGTAGTAATGGTCCACGCATTATCCTGGGACGACAACCTTTCCATAAAGGTGTCAATGTGCTCCTTTTCCACGGGAGTATTGCATTGAAAGGGCACGCGTTTGTCTGTGAACTGGGCTTTTACTATAAAGTGAGTACCTTGCGACATGTCTTCTAATTCCTTTTGATTTTCGTATACGAGTCGCAATGCTGGTGTCTGACACCGCCCCGCAGACAACTTGTGTTGCACGTACTTCCACAGCAACGGGCTCACCTTGTATCCCAAATATATATCTAGTATTTGTCTTGCTTGTTGGCTCTTGACGCGATCCATGTTGACGTGTCCCAGATTGTCCAGCGCACGCAACAGGGCGGTTCTGGTGATTTCTTGAAACACCATTTTCTTGGTCTTTCGCAAATCCAGTTTACAAAACATACAAAGCGCCCACGCAATGGCCTCCCCTTCGCGGTCGTCGTCCGTGGCCAAAATCACGTCTTTACTCTTTTTGATTTCTTCTTTGATGGTTTTCAACACCTTACCTTTGTCTACTTTATAGGCAATTTGAAAAGTGTCAAATGAAATTTGATCGAGGGAATCCAGTTTCGTAAAGTGACCATAGGATGCGACCACCTTATAGGCCGATCCCAAATAGTCCTCTATTTTCTTGCATTTGGATGGCGATTCTACGATGATGAGGGTTTTCATTGAATATAGTTAGAGAATACAAACTATATTTAACGTTTAATCAATTTTATTTGTCTTCTTGACTCTTCTTAAACTCTTCGTAACTCATGTTGGACGTCTTTTTCTTATACACCGGCTCCTTTTGTTCCTTGTCATTGTCAATGCGTTTGTCAATGTACATTTCTTTCAGTAACATACCAATCTTATAGGAAGCTTCGTGTTGATTTTGTCTTCCATCTTCAATAGAGGCCAGTTCATCTAAAAAGCGATACAAGACCTTAATGTCCACTTCGCCTTTCAATAACTTATTGTAAATGTTGGGGTAGTGTTGGAATAAAAATCCGCATCCTTGTCCCTGTGCTTCTTTGTCAAGCACGCTAAATTGGGTGGAACGACACCGGCGTTTGATGTTTTGGATCTTTGACACGTCCAACCGAATCTTCGCACTGTGTTTCAAGTCGCGAATTTTTCCCGTATTGTCTTGCGTATCGTTTTCTTTAATCATTTGGTCCAATAGTTTTTGTTGTTCGGCGTTCATGCTATATATATCTATACTGTTTTGTATCTATGTGTCTCTACGCAATATAGGGGTCAAAACCAATCTTGTTCAATCCGATAATTGGTTCGTCATTGTCTATAATGCTACCTACCTCTGTTATAACAACCCGAGTGTGAATGGCTTCTTTTGTCATCCGCCCTTCGTGTTCTTCCTCTTTTTGTTACCGTTTTGTAGTTTTCTTCGGCTCTTCATGGTGCGATTGACTCTGCGTGTTTTACGACGCGATGTTTTGCGAGCATTCAAGGGCATGTGGTGTATAGATTATGCAAATAAAATAAATCATTATTTAGGTCAATACATCTTTTTTTATTCTGTTCAACTTCATTTTCATAGAGTTGTTTTCGCTTTTTAGCCTGTGTAGTTCTACGATTAATTTGTCTCGGTATTCCTTTTCTTGACTCAATAAGTTTTTGTATGTTTGTACTTCTCTACTAAGAAATTCAATTCTACTGTTATCGATATTCCCTCCACCCCGTTTCAAGTATGTGTGCGTTTGTTTCGGCATTGGTTGCCACTCGCGTACTTTGTTTCTATTTTCATCATCAAAATATCTCTTCCAGTAATCCCTATCACTGGAAAACATTATACTATAAGGATTATTTTCTTTAATTCAATATGAGAGAAATGAATTAATTTATTACATGCCGTTCAACGGCTCTTTGATTAAAATTGAAATAGAGTTTATGATATCAATACATCGTTATTTTCAGATAACGATATGAGGGGGGTTTATGGATCAAGACTTTCTCCTTACTTGTTACTAGTTGATAACCACTATCGTTTTAACTATAAACTGGGACGATCCATTGATATGTCAAACCGCGGCCAATCGGAAGCGAGTGAAACCTTATGTTGTTACCCTACCTATTATCTTGACAATATGATGTTTTGGGAGGTTGAAGACGATGTTTATGTGGAAATGATTATTCATCGTGAACTGGATTCAAGGGGTCTTCGTTGTAATCCAGGGGCTAAAAAGGAGATATTTTATGATGTCACTCATGATGATATTGATACTATCCTTACCAGGGAAGGTATTTCATATACGAAGTGTTCTTATAGGGAATATCAAATAAAAGAAAATCCTTATCAAATGATTTTGAATGGAGAGTTCCAAGACAATAAAATTGTAATGGGAAAACAAACTTCCAATAATAAAGGTGAAGTAGAACGATGTAAAATACTAACCGAAAAAAGCCTTTGTGTGAAAGAAATAGTGAAAAAAACCAACAATTCACATAGATTGTGTCTCCACGTCAATTTTGAATACACTAAATCCCCAGAAAAGAAATTAAAATATAGTTTAGGTGATTTTAAATGGGACATTGAACATGGATACTTGGCAATTGAAAATGAATGATCTTATTTCCATTTAAATATAACATCACGATCATAGACATATCTCTAGAGCATATGCACAAGAACTTACTCATACTCGGTGGATACAACTGGTTTGGATTTGAAATCATAGACGCCCTTATCATCGAAAACAGTTTCACGCATTTTATCATTGTAGATTGCTTTGAGAATCAACTATGGAAAGACAGCATCAAACACAAGATGGATCAATACATGTATTTATACGAGTCTGATATTTTTCTTTATAATTATAACATTAAAGACAAAAACAAAATCAAAGAACTGTATGAGCACCACAAAATCACGCATGTGATCAACAACATCAAGTACAATATGAAAGACCAACACATCATGGAAAAGATAGACGGGTTTGAACACATCTATGAATGCAATGCGACGTATCACATTCAAAAATACATTTGTCTCTATCGGTACATTTCTCATAATACCTTTTGTTTCAATCATGACCCCCAAGATTATGTGGCCACATGCAACGACTTTAATCATTGTGCTCACACCATTCACACCGAATCATCCCCCACCCCCCTTGAAGAGATTCGCATCACCGATTACGTATATGGGGACAAAAAAGACAAATACAATGAAATCATTTCAAAATACAAAAATATCA
>MDTC01009563.1_pt1 | contig 12575 bp, 13 predicted proteins | sample 811181 | NCBI WGS metagenome assembly MDTC01 (sample SAMN05326644, study PRJNA326480) | marine metagenome | isolation source: seawater | place: Pacific Ocean: North | collected 2011 | reverse complement strand
TATATAACAACATTTTCACCCCAAACTAGAGGAGCTGAATCTAAATATTATTTTAAAAGTATGAAAGCAAATAAAACAAGAGGTGATTTAGTAATAAAAAAAAGTAGAGATGATAAAGGTTCGATATTAAAAATAAATAACAGAGAGGATATTAATAGATTAACTACTGCTTTTGAAATTTACAAAAGAACAGGTAAAAATAAATTTTTACGTGATAATTTAGAAGAACATAGAATACCTGAAATCTGGCCAAGGTTTTACTATTTTCCTAGTTCAGGAATAAAATTTAATGGTGGGGGAAAATTTTCAACAAATAATAGAGAAATTAAATTTAACACAGATTTAAACTATATATCAACTAGTGATAATCAAATGACTCTTCCAAAAGAAGCAGATGTTGATATTAAAAGTAAATTTGGTAATGTAATAAATGTAAATAATTTTGCAACATATTTAAAAAATAGTGATAATGAAAATTATGATTACATAACAACATTTTCACCTCAGAATAAAGGAGCTGAATCTAAAAATTATTTTAAAAGTATGAAAGCAAATAAAACAAAAGGTGATTTGGTAATATCAAAGAGTAGAGATGATAAAGGTTTAATATTAAAAGTAAATAGCAGAGAAGATATTGATAGATTAACTACTGCTTTTGGAATTTACAAAAGAACAGGTAAAAATAAATTTTTAGGTGATAATGTAGAAGAACATAGAATATCCACAGTAAAAATTGAATAAAAAGACATGGTCTAATTAACATGCTTAATTTGATAAAGTAAGGTTTGAAAAATATCGTGAACTATTGTTGGTACAATAACATTTCTAATTATTATTAAAATTAAATCTTTAGTTTCAACAGAAATTTCATACTTTTTATTTAATTGATCATAAAAATTATATCGAAAATATTCTTTTGCTAAATTTTGAAAGATTGATAATGCTTCTTTATTAATATCAGTTAATAGTGATATTAATTCGGAAATTTCTTCAGAAATATCATCGGTTGTAGTGTCTATTGCTGAATGAACTACCAAATTTTTTGTTTCTGGATCATTAATAAAAATATCTTTTTTTGTACTAATGATATCTTTATATTTTTTATCAAACAACTTACCTTTTTCTTTCAAATCGTAAAGACACGGTTTCATTCTTAGCTCAATAAAATATTTACTTAGAAATAATTTTTTTTGACACTTATTTAAGTTAATTAGACTAAAAACACTATTAATAAAAACTATTATCAATATAAATTTCATAATAATTGTAATTCAATTTGATTATTAAAAATTTTCAATTTTTGCAAATAATGTTAATATTTAAAAATACATTACCAAGTCTATTAATGTCATTCCAAATAAAAGAAAGTAAAATATTCTTACCTAAGGAAGAAGTTGATGAAGAAACTTTAAAACAAATTAATATTATGGTTGATGAGCCAACAACTAATCATGCAAGATTTATGCCAGATTGTCATAAATCATCTGGATGCTGTGTTGGATTTACAAATATGATTAAGAAAGGAGTAGTACCAAATTATGTTGGAGGAGATATTGGTTGTGGAATATTAAGCTATAATTCAGGTTTAAAACTTCGAGAAAAAAATTATCCAAAAATAGAAAAAATAATACGCGATGTAGTTCCAATGGGAGAAAATGTTCACAAAATTCCAATAGTAGATGAAAGTATTATGGATAAAATTTATGAAATATCAAACAGACATCTTGTCAATTTAAGGAAATTATATGATGATATACCAGAAGATTTTAAATATGACTCTACTTATTTTAATAATTTATGCAATAAGGTTAAATGTAATAAAGGACACATATTGAAAAGCCTTGGTACACTAGGTTCTGGAAATCATTACTTTGAAATTAATGTTGACTCTGATAATAATGCTTACTTTACAGTTCATTCAGGATCTAGATTTTTAGGTCAAAAAGTTTGTTATTATCATCAAGATAGATTAAAAAATAAAACAAAATTTAACTTTGATTTATTTGATAAAAAGACAAAGGAAATTAAGAAATTAGTAAAAAATAAAAAAGAAAGAAAAGATGCTGAAGATACATTATATAAAACTATGCAAAGCGAGGTTAACAAAGATGAACCTTATTTAAATGAAGTAGAAATGAAGGAATATTTAATTGATATGATATTTACTCAAAATTATGCAAGTTTCAACAGAAAAATTATGATTTTAGAGGTAATAAATTGTTTAGGCCATTCAGAAATGAATCCATTTGAAGAATCAATTTTAGAAACTATTCATAATTATATAGATTTTAATAGAATGATATTAAGAAAAGGAGCTATCTCAGCAGAAGAAAATGAAGTTTGTATAATTTCTTTGAACATGAAAGATGGTATTTTAATTTGCCGAGGTAAAGGAAACGAAGATTGGAATTATTCATCAGCACATGGTTGTGGAAGAATATTAAATCGAAATGATACAAAATTTTTAGATTTAAAAAAATTTAAAGAAGACATGAAAGATGTTTACAGTACTTGTATAAGTAAAGAAACTTTAGATGAATCACCAATGGCTTACCGAGATGTAAATTTAATAAAAAAATGTTTAGATGGTAATGTAGATATTATTGATCAATTAAGACCAATCATAAATGTTAAAGGGATTTAATTTTCTAAGTAATATTAATGAGACAAATTTTAATTGGAATAAATAATAAAATTTATGATGTTACAAAATATATACCAAATCATCCAGGAGAGGGTATTGTCGGATCATATTTAAAAAACTTTGACAGAAGGGATTGCACCAAAGAATTCAATAGATTACATCTAACTAATGAACCAGAAGAATTATTAGAATTAGCTGTTAATAATAAAAACAAATTAATATTTTATGTTTCACCTTATTTTAATTTTTCAAAGAGAAATAGAATTCCAAAATATTATTATTTTATAAAAGAAAAAAAGGAAATAGAAGAAAATCTAATTGAAAACAAATACATTGTTTTCTATTTTGAGAATAAATTACAATTATCTTATAAAATTAATAATGAAATAAAATCTTACATAATTAATTTAATTGATAACAATTATACAGTAATCATTAATAGTACAATTTATAAAAATGTATTATTAGATGACTTAATTAAAGAGATCATAGAAATTAATATTACTTAAAAATATCTATCTTATTTTGAGATTTATAAACTTACTATATTTTAAAACTTAGAAAATGATTGAATACTTTTGTTTAGACTACACTCCTTCCCTTATTTGATTCCCAATCTTTTTCTGGTCTATCCACCGTATTATTTCTTTTTATTGCTGCTGAAACAATAAATGATTTCATTCCTTGTTTCTCCATATCAAAATTCAAGCTTGAAATATCTTTAGGAAAACAAGTTCCGCCAAAACCCATACTACCATCATGACCAGGAACTATTGTATGACTATGACCAATCCTATCGTCATTAGCCGCTAACTTTATCATCTCACTGTAGTTTATTCTTTTTAATTGACAATATTGATAGATCTCATTACAAAAAGATACTTTAGTTGCCAAAAAAGAATTTCTAAAAACTTTAATCATTTCTGCTTCACTATTTTTTAAAAAACTTACATTATTATTCTTAATTTTTCCATTAGTAAAAGCAATATCTATTATTTTTTCAACTAATAATTTAAATTTATCATTATCTTCTGATTCTTTCATACCAAAAATCCAATCTTTATTATTTATAAAGTCTTCAATATATCTTTTTTCAGTTAAGAACTCTGGCATAAAGTAACAATTTAGTTTATTACAAGTTCCAACTGGAACAGTAGATCTTAGAACTCTAAATCCATTATAATTTATTGCGTTTAAATTTTCCATTACAGTTTTTACAAAATCTAAATGACATGAACCATCTTCTTTCATTGGAGTTGGTACACAAATAAAAATTAATTCACAATTTATAAAATCATCTAATTTGATTCCTCTTGGTACACATAATTCTGGATTTAAATCATATGATAAAATTTCTAATTCACTGCATTCTAGTTGCCTTGTAGCCTTTCCTACAAATCCATTACCTATTATTCCAATTTTCATATATATAATTTTAAAATATTTTTTATTTTATGTGAACTATTAAACAGAATTAGTAATCAGTTTATAATTTGAAACTGGATTTAAATATTCTAAAATAATATTAAAGACATCATTATTTAATCTTTTTATTAAATTATCTTTTACCATTTTAAAGAAAGGGTCATTAACTACTAGATCAAATACGTTTATTCTATTTACTAAATAAATATTATCTACATTTTGACCAAAAATTTTAAATAATCTTGATTCATCAATTAAATTGAAACATGAATCGACAACCCTATTACAAATTTCAATTATATAAAAATTTTTCAAAATACCCTCAACATAGCTATTCTTAGTTTTTATTAATAATCTTTTATTACGATATTTATTAAAATTCTTTCTTAGATGTCTATCATAACTTTTGTTTTGTAAATTTAATATTGAATTTCCCATAATATTGATATAAAAATATCATTTTAATTATTAATAATGAATTGTTTTATTATTTTACCAAATCAATTATTTGATATAAAATATTTAAAAAAATATACAGATTATAAGTTTTTTATAATAGAAGAGACTTTATTCTTTGGTGATAATCGTAGAGTAAAAAATTTTACTAAATTAAAATTAGTTTTACACAGAGCAAGTATGAAATTTTATTTTGACTATCTAAAAGAAAATAATATTGATGTAGAATATATTGAATATAATGAATTGACCAAAAAATCAAAAGGATATTCTTTTATAAAAAAATATGATTGTGTTACTATTTATGATCCAGTGGATCATTTATTTTTAGATGGATTAGAAAAATATATTTCTAAAAGTAAAAAAGAGCTAATTATCATTGATTCACCATTATTTTTATTAACTAAAGATGATTTGAATGAATATGATAAAACCAAAGGTAAATCAAAAACTTTTTTTCATAAACATTTTTATGACTGGCAATTAAAAAAACTTGACATACCATATATTTCAAAATCTTATGACGAGGAAAATAGAAAGTCAATTCCAAAAGATTTAGAGATTCCTAAATCCATAAAAGATAAAAATGATAATGAAACTGTATATGTAATAGAAGCAAAAAATTATGTAAATGAAAATTTTGGAAAAAATTATGGTAATGTTGAAGATTATTTTTTTCCTGTGACTCATAAAACTGCTAAAAAATGGCTTACTAATTTCTTAAAAAAGAGACTAATACATTTTGGCGATTATCAAGATGCAATAGTAAAAGATAATTCTTTTTTGTTTCACTCACTGTTATCTTCTTTAATTAATATTGGACTCTTAACTCCAGAATATGTATTAAAAAAAACAATAAAATATTATGAAAGCAATAAGAAAAAAATAAAAATTAATAACTTTGAAGGATTTGTTAGACAATTAATAGGGTGGAGAGAGTATGAAAGAATGTTATACCAATTATATTATGAAGAACTTGTAAGTTCAAATTATTTTGGTAGTAAAAAAAAATTAAATAAAAAATGGTATACAGGAGAACTAAACGTTTTACCAATAGATGATACAATTAAAAAAGGTTTCAAAAATGGATATCTTCACCATATTGAAAGATTAATGGTAATGTTGAATTTTATGGTATTAGCTGAAATTCATCCAGATGAAGTTTATAAATGGTTTATGGAATTTGCATGTGATAGTTATGATTGGGTGATGGTTGGAAATGTTTATGGTATGGGATATTACAATACGAATACAATGAGAAAACCATATATTTCAACTAGTAATTATATTAGAAATATGTCTAATTATAAAAATGATGGAAATTGGAATGAAATATGGGATGCTATGTTTTATAAATTTTTAAGTGATAATAAACCTAAATTAAAAGGCGGAGCTGCTGTTTATTTGAGAAATTTAGTTCATTTTGAGAAAAAAAGTGCAAAAGAAAAGAAAGAAATTTTAGATAAAGCCAAGTTAGTTTAACTTGTGAAACAATTTTAATTGTTTCATTATATCTACTTAATCTATTTTTTTTTTAACATCTAGTTTTTTAAATAAAATTTTAAACATTTTTTCTTCAACTTTGTTTTTTTTATTATCTTTTTGATATTCATTAATCATTTCTCTTACTAAAAAATCTTTTCTAGATTTCAAATTTAATAAAAGTGATATGTAATCATTCATTATATAATGAAACAATAAAAATTGTTTCATTATTTAAAAATAATATTAATAATTATATTAATGAGAGTTGATAAAACAAAAGTACTTCTTGGAGGTGCAATTAAAAGAACTAATTTAAGTAAAGCTGCAACTGTTTTAAATAAGTTAGAAGTTTTGAAAGGAGATATATTAGATTTTGGTTGTGGATATGGTTTTGATGCTGATTATTGTAAGTGGAACAAATATGATCCATATTATTTTGATAATTTTCCTAAAAAAAAGTTTGATACAATAGTTTGTATTAACGTTTTGAATGTAGTATCAAGCAAAATTAGAAAAGAAATTATTAATAATATAAAAGATTTGCTAAAAGATGATGGGTGTGCATACTTAATTGCTCCAAGAAATGTTCCAATTAAAGGAAAGTATTCAGGTTTTCAAAGAAGACCTCAAAATTATGTAGTTTTATCTTTAAAATCAATATTTAAGGATAGTAGTTTTGAAATTTATTTATTAGATAAAGAATCAAATTATATTGATTCTACATTTAATATTGGAGAATAATTAACTATCTAATTCAATAAATTTATATTTAGTGTTATCAAAAGAAATTTCATCATCTGGATAAATTTCTTTATTTTTATATTGTCTAAGAGGAATTAGAATATCATTTTTTTTAACAAAATATTGCCATCTATTTCTACCGGTGAACTTCTTAAATAACAAGTTATAGTTATTAGTATTTAAATTTTTTATATATCCATGTGTATTATATTGTCCATACATTTTATTCTTATATTTAAATAACCAATTTATTGGGTTATATAAATTATTATTTCCATAATATAATCTTTGTCCTACATACGGATTTTCAATATAAAATCTATTATTTGGTTGATTAAAATAAAAATTATTTCTATCATATAGGGAAACAATATAGGATTTATTTTCAAATATTATTTCGTCTTCATCATATAAATATCTATTTCTTAAATTTATTTTTTTATGTATGTAATCATCTTCGTTATTAAAAACTTTTATAAAATAATCTTCATGATATTTATTAAGATTTTTACGACTAAATAATTGATATCTATTAGTTGAATTTTTTTCAGTGATATAACCAATTAAAACTAAAGGTGGCCTATTTCTTGACAAATAATTTTGACATTCTAATGCACTACAAGAACCGTAATTTTGGCAACACTGTAAGTATTCATGCTGTTGAATATATCCTAATCCTTGGAATTCCTCTTTATTAGCAATTATTTGGAAAATAATAAAAACTAAAATAATAATTAAAAAAATTTTCATTATATAATTAAAATTAGAAAACCTTTTCTAATTTAATTTAATGAAAGATTTATATCAAAAATATATAAAATATAAAAAGAAATATTTAAATTTAAAACATAAAGGAGGTTTACTTATAAATCCTGATGAGGAATTACTTACAGCATGCATAGATAATAAATCTATATATTCTCCAGAAATATGCGATAAAGAATTTCCTTGTTTTAATAAAGATGGAAAGTGTACTATAAATTCTAAGTATTCGAAAGATCTTCTAAAAGATAATAATCAAGAACGTATTGAAAAATGTAATAATTCTTCAAAAAAGAGTTTATATTTACCAGAGGTATGTGGAGAAACTTTTCCTTGTATGTCTAATAATTTTAAATGTTACTTGGATAAGAAATTTATTGGGAAAAAATATCCTCAAAAGGCCATTGATTTAATTTTCTCAGAAGATTCAGAGTCATTAAAATTTTTAAAATTTGAAAGTGAAATAAAAACTAACTTGTATGATAATTTAATGTATAGTCAGAATTTTCCAATAGGACAAGGCGGAATTTCTGAGATTTACAATATATTTAATTTAAAATTTAAAAAATTAAATACTGTTCTAAAACTAAAAAAACCTAATTTAAATTCAACAGGTGCATTTGCTGAAGAGTTTAAAAAAATAGAGAAAAATGATAATGATAGAATGATGGATAGCTTAAAAATCCAAGTTACTTTACAAGAAAATAATAGATTTATCAATAAGATTTTTGATTATGGTATTTATACTATTACTGATAATAAAGATTCAAATTTTGGAACTAGCGTATATGTTATTTTAGAATTATTAAACGGAGATCTTTTTTATAGATTAGGTCAATTAAATAAAAATATGTATAGTTTTTCTGAAGATGATAGGAATTATATTAAAGGTTCATACTACATCGACAATATTAAGATATTTAGAAATCTTATGAAAAACATTTTAATGGGATTAAAATTAATTCATGAAGTAGGTTATCTACATCTGGACTTGAAACCAGAAAATATATGTTTTGTAGAACCATTTACAGAAAATAAATCTTATAATCAAGAAGAAGAAAATGATGTTAACTCAGAAATTAGAATTATAGATTTTGATTCATTAACTGAAATTGGAAAAGATATCACTCCTAGTAATAGTAGAGCTGGAACGCCTTCGTATATTGAACCTATTATCAAAAAAAGTTTGAGAAATTTTGATCCAGGAAGTCCTAGACAGCAAAAATATAGGGAATCTTTTGATTTATATTCAATAGGAAAAATCATGTTTACAGTGTTATTTGTAAAAAATCATCCAGAAGAAGATAATGTTACTCAATGGTTTGAGAATTATATGAATAGTTTTGAAATTATGAATTTCGAAAATAATTCAAGTTTTAAACTGAAAGATAAATATCCTGATTTATATGAAATCATAATAAATTTAGTTTCCGATGAAGAATCCAGAATGACAATTGACGAAATATTAGAAAAGCCATTTTTTAAAAATGAGATTAAAAGTGATACCATTTTTAAAAGTATCGCAGATGATAAGTCAGTATAAATTCTTTAACCACTTAAAAACTTTTAATTATATATATTAATATGTTAATTAAATTTTTTTATATTTTGTTATCAGCAAAATTATTATTAGTAAATAGTTTTTTAATTCAACCTGTAATAAATCCTATTTTATCAGTATCTCAATTAGTATTAGCAAAAACAGGACTAGAACTTCTTCAAGATTCCAAGCTTGATGCAAATACTACTAGGAAAATGATACATATTACTTGTGCTCCGACGTTTTTATCTTCATTAAACTTATATAATGACTATAACCCCAAATTATGGGCTACTAGTGTTCCATTTTTAGCAACTTTATTTTTAATTTATAAATCAGATAATTTATCAAAAATTATTTCAAGGTCAGGAGATACAAAAGAAATTTTCAAAGGTCCATTGATTTATACCTTAATGTTAACTTTGTTTACTTATTACTATTGGAAAAATAACCCAATTGGAATGATTGCAATGATTCAGCTTTCGGTTGGTGATGGATTTGCTGATTTAGCAGGTAGGAAATTTGGTAAAAATAAATGGTTTTTTAATTCTAAAAAAAGTATAGAAGGTACTTTCGGATTTTTTATAACTTCTTTCTTATTCACTGAAATTTTTATTAATAATTTATATCATTTTAATTATGGAATTGAGAAGATTTTTATTATTTCGTTAGTTTCATCATTAATAGAAACTTTACCTAAAATTGACGACAATATATCAATTCCTTTTTCTGTGTTATTTGTTGATAAAATATTAAATAATTAGTTTTAAATAAATATATACTTTATTAATTATGGACAATTTTCCAGATGAAATAAATGATTATATATTTAGTTTTATTTACCATGAAAAATGTTATTTGGAAGATAAATATCCCAATGATGTAAAAAAGTGTGCTTGTCTAAATAAAAAATTTTATCAAAATTTCAAATGTAAACCATTTTTTTTAAGCTTAGATAATGGAAATTATGTTGAATTTTGTTCAATTCATCAAAGAATATTAATTGAAAATCTAAAAAGATTATTTAGAACAGTTTATTATAATTATTCTAACCAATATGAATTTGATGTAAAATTATTGATTAATGGTAAAGAAGAATTAATATCATTAACAAATTTATATATGGAACCATATATTGGTATTTTAGATTTAGATTATATTTATCATTCTTTTTATTTTGAAGAAGTAGATAATAATGAAATTAGAATGATTAATATTTCTTTGAATAATATTTTTGACTTATTACTTTTAAAATTTAATACAAGTTCATATGGATATAATTCTTTTACAATTAAAAAATATGTTAATATTATTCTAGAAAAACTTGAAAATCTTTAAAGGCAACAAGTGGAATTCCAGTGTAACCTTTTAATAAGAAAATAAAGTATTTGTCTTTCAACTTAAAAAATTTATTTCTATTTTTTTTGTCGATCAAGAGATAAACAACAAAATTTTTATCAAAGAAAAAGCTAATTTTTTTATTATTTAAGAAATCTTCTGCATATTTTTTGAAATCTGTATAATATTTTTTAGATTCAAAATTTCTTTTATTATCCTTAATTGCAATCATTGCTATTTCTTCTTTTAATGAGGACAAATCATAACTTATGACACTATCTATTAATTCTTTATTTTTTATACTAGTTATAGAAAATCCCAATTGAAGTTGTGGTATCGAATAGAATTTTGAAAATGTAAATAAACAAATAATCAAATTATTATCAAAGTTTATATCTTCAACTTTAAGGTAATTTTTGTCTTCTTCGTAAAAGTTAAAGTAACAAAAATCAATAATAACTATTATACTTTTAGGAATTTTTTTTATAAAGCTATTAAAATTTGATTTAATTATTGGAGCAACTAAATAAATTATCCTAGTAAAAGAATTTATAGAACTTAAAATACTATCAAAATTATCTTCTAACATATTATTTGATATATTATTATTTGATTCAATCAATAATATTCCATAATTATTAGTTGACTTTAAAGTTCCCATCCAACTAGATGGGCATATTACATTATGACCTTTTTTAACAAAGGTAAAAATAAATTTATCTAAAAAATCTAAAATACCATTAAAAAAATTTATTTGTTCGCTATTTATATTATAAGTTGATGATAATAATTTTCTCAATTTTCCATTTCCAGATGAATATTTTTCCAAGTCAAAACTATGATTTTTTAAAAATTTATTAATATTTGATGACATTTTTACTGGATTCTCCCCTATATATTGTTTATTTTCAGTAATAGATTTTAATGATGATATTATATTTGAATTAATTAAATTAGAATCAAGAAGTTTTTGAGATGAATTTTTTAATAATTGTTGAGAGTATAAAATTTTACCTGTAACTTCTTTCCAATTAGATTTGTTTAAAAAGGTAAAACAATCCATTAATAATATCGGGTCATTAAGTTTTATTTGCTTCTTTATTTTTTTCCTTGTAAGTTGGGTATTATAGGTATTATCAATTTTTAGACAAGTTACTCCTATACTTTTATGATATAATTTTCTTGATAATACTTTAGTAAATTTTTCAATTAAATTTTTAATTAAAGAATAATAGATTAAGAAATCATCACTTTCGTCAAAATCTATTATATCTGATGCTCCACTGCTAATATTAATCAATTTAGATCCAGTATTAAGAAAAGGAACAATTTTTTTTAATAAATAAATATTATTAGAAACATTAGTATTAAATTGATGATGAATATCATTTGATTTATTTGAATCATAGTAATTATTATAAACTAAATCAAAATTTATTACATTATCACTAACAAATTTATCAATAGACTCCTTATTTTCAAAATTAATAATACCTACATTTATTTTTCTGTCCGAAAATTTTTCTTTCAGTTTATTTAATTTAGTTATATTTCTCCCTAGTAAATAAAAGTTATACTTGTGATTTGATTTAATAATTATTTCAGCAATTTCTGATGTAGCACCTATAATTAGTAAATTTAATGAATTTGCTTCAAAATTCTCAATTGTTTGATTTTTAAATAATAAAAATATTAGGATTAGTAAAATAAAATAATTAAGATAGTATAATTGGAATTTCATATAATAATTAATAGAAATAAAATAATTAAAATTAATTTTAAACCACTTGTTGAATCTCCTGACTCTTAATATACCTATTTTATAAAATTTTGAAATTTATTCATATGAGAACAATTCTACAATTAAATATGATATTATTCTTAATCTTATCTTATATAATTGTTGTAAACTGCTTAGTAATAACTGATTTTACAAGCGAGTCAAGTAGAGCTAGTAATTTTAAAAGGAAAAATAATTTTAATTCTCAGTTTTCAGATTTTGGAACCAGCGTAACTTTATTAAGACATGCTAATACCCATAATAATATGAATAACATTTGGACTGGACAATTAGATCCTGGTATTTTAGATTTAAATCATCCAAAAGTTAAAATGGGGAACTATGATTTAGTTTTGTGTTCATCTTCTTTAAGATGTAAACAAACCTTGGATATATTAAAATTC
>MDTC01004127.1_pt1 | contig 12576 bp, 12 predicted proteins | sample 811181 | NCBI WGS metagenome assembly MDTC01 (sample SAMN05326644, study PRJNA326480) | marine metagenome | isolation source: seawater | place: Pacific Ocean: North | collected 2011 | reverse complement strand
GTGGCCGCCTTTTCCTCTGCCTTTGCTCTTTCTTGGGATGCGGCAAGCTTAAGTTTTGCCGAATCCGCTTCCTTCTGAGTTCTTTCCTTCATGGCAGCCAACTCCTCAGACTTTTTCTTAGCGTCTGATAAATTCTTGGCAAGCAATTCGAGTTCTTTTTGAGAGGCGGCATTGCTTTGCAAAAGCTGTTCGCGCTTTTTTTCTATTTCTTCACGCTGAGCTTGCAGTTCTTCTGCTTCCATCTTTGCTTCTTCGATTGCCTCTTCATTTCCGGCAATCACTTGGTCTTTGGAAGCGATTTCTTTTTCCTTTTCCTCTAACTCCAACTGTCGCTGGGCAATTTGTTCTTCCAGTTTTAATTTTTGCTCAAGCAAATCATCCTTATCGCTGCTTAAATTTTCCAGCAATGTTTCATTGGTGGCTTCTAATTCAGCGACCACATCATCATAATTCTCTCCGTCTGAAATTCGTTCAATTACTTCTTTGGACACAACTTTTTGTCCGTCTTGTGCAATGACTGCACCCTCCGGCACATCAAAGCGGGCCAAAGCGAGAATGCTAAGAAGAAGAAAGTCGCAGACTACGAGCAGAAGACTACGATTCATACCTTCTCTCGTCGGCTTGCTTCAGCAAGTCGTTACGATAAGGACGAACTACAAAAATCTTCAAGGCCGCCACAAATAAAATCCCAAACAGGGTAGAAGTGTAAGCCCCGATCAGGGCATCCTGCTTGACATCCAGAACTAACAGAAGAATCAGCGAAAGCACCGTCCCTCCCAGTCCAACGTAAAGTCCAAGATCAAAAAGGTTCTCTTCGTTGTCGAGCAACGCGAGCTTCAGCCTGGAGTGGCCGTCCTCTTGCTTCACTTCGGAAATGCGAGAAAGGCACATCATAAAAATGACCACTTGGATAAACAGAAAAACTCCTGCTATAATGGCCGTGACTTCGGTTAGGTTTTGTTCCGCCATAGACTCCTCATTGGCGTAGGCGAGCAGATTCGCAAGTGCAAAATCAAACCCGGCTACGGAAACTTGCCCTCTCGGGCTTTGCAAAAGGGTTGGTTCGATGACCAAAATACTCATCAATGCAACTAAGGCAGCACCCGAAAACCGGACTGCCCAGCGTAGAGAAAGGTTACCTGAAGTACGCTTAAAATTTGGTTTTGGCACCATGTTGCCAATGAAAAGAAAAATACATAAAAAGAAACCCATCATCAGCGTAATCTTTAGAAAAATTGCGAATTTTTGATAACTATGAGAAAAATAGGTGAGTATATCGCCACCCAAAAGAGAAAAGACCGGAGAAACCATACCCAGCAGAGTTCCGTCTTCATAAATTGGTTTTCCCTGTTCCAGCAGATGAATTAAGGAATCTTTGCCGTACGACATCGCCACTCTGATATCTTTTAAGGCAGAAACTGCCGCTTCCAAATCACCGTTTCTTTCAAAGACTGGGTAATTCTTAACGAATCTAAAAATTGCTGAAGGATCCCTGGAGAGTAAAGTGGCGGCATAAATAACCTGCAGTTCTTTTTCAAAATCATTTTCGACCACTCTCTTATCCTCGATCAATCGGCGTAATTTTGCACGGGCTGTGTCCCGTTGGTCCATAGGAAGAAACCCATTTTCCCGTTCGGCACTTTTTATTTTGCCAATCGCTTCCGAAAGCGGACGATTTCGCATTCGAATCAAAGCTGAAAGGTCGAACACGGATTGAAGGCTCGGACAACTTTGCGTAAGCTCCGCCATTTGAATTAAATTCATTTTTCTGGCCAATTGGTGGGCGGCCCAAAAAAAGGCACGAATTCTTTCCTTGGCCTCGAAATCACCACCCAGCATCTTTTGCGAAAGACGGCCAATTTCAAAGGCCGCGTCAGACGAATAATACTCTTTCTCCAAAGACATCGCAGTACCGACCATCATCGGAATAAGTATCGGATAAGGCAACCAACGCCCATGATTCTCTAAGACTCCCTGATTATTGACGACTCCGCCAATAATCACGGCATATCCACCCTCATCGGTTTTTCCCATTTTAAGCATGCCCATTCTTCTCGAAATATCCTGCAAATTGGCGGGTGGAAATGTCTGGTTATCATCTGCCCTTGTTACCAAAGCATCTTCACCCTTTTTTGTAACCTCGAACCAAGTTGCGCGATTGGAAAATTCCGCCAATCCATTCCGTGCCTCACTCAGGCAAGCATCTCGGATTTCTGCTTCGGATGCATTTTGTTCCAATGATTCCGGAGATCGCACACCGACTGATAAAATAACTTTACGGTTCGGAAAAAAAGGAAAGTTTTTCAAATTTGCAACCTTCACCCCAGAGAAGGTTGAAACCATCGGTTCTGCCAACAAACGGGCCCAAAAATTTCCCGGTCTGCCCTCCTCCGGAATTGCATTAAGTACCGCCAATACATTGTCGTTGGAGCTATTTTCCCCAAGGTTGTCCCATAAATCCCCACGGGTGGTGGCTCGGTTGTAAACAAAAAATGCCTCAAATCGACCGCGCTCGAGGTTGTATTTGTCCAGTCCGCCAAAATAATCATTAAAGGTAAGCATGTCGAAAATACTCCCCCCCCCTGAGATCGAAAGTTCCGGGTAATCACTTTTCTTTTTTTGTATGGCTTGGGCAAATTCCTCCCTCCTCTCGACCCTTGTCAAAGGAAGCAGCATTTCTGCAGGGCCCAAATTGTTTTGACGAAGTTGACGGACTATTTCCTCTTCCATCGATTTGCTACCCTGCCCAACATCTTCAAGGGAACTTTCAGACACCGATGAAAAATACACCGGTGAGCCAAACCCGAGGATTCCGAAGACGACGGCAAGTGGGAGTAAGATTGTACTCCCGAACTTGCTCTTGTTTAATGACTCCGAATTAGACAATATATGTTCTTTATCAATAATTTATTGATGCATTGCAAACGCAATTTGTTCACAAGCTGCCTTTCTTTTTCCCACAATGAAACAGTTGCCAATTATTTCAAAATCATAAACATTTATCTTTTTACGTCATGACCCTGCGCATCACCCAGTTCGGAGAATCCATCCTACAAGAAAAAGGAAAGCCGGTCGAATCCTTTGACTCCTCTCTTACCGAACTCGCCAACCAAATGCTGGAAGCAATGGATGCGGCCGAGGGCATCGGACTGGCGGCCCAGCAGATCGGACAAGCGATCCGTTTCTGTGTGGTCGACGTACCAGACCACCCAGAGTACCCAATCAACTGCCTACTAGATGGCAAGCCACTCTCTTCCTCCCTTTTGATGCCAATGGCCTTGTCCAACCCGACCATTGAATTCCTTCCCTCCGATGAATATTTTTACGAGGAAGGATGTCTTTCATTCCCTAAGATCAAGGGCGATGTAGCGCGTCCTGAACGGATCCGTGTTTCCTACCTCGACTTGGATGGAGTTTCACACGAGCTGGAATGTGACGGATTACTTGCCCGTTGCATTCAGCACGAAGTCGACCACCTCGACGGTGTTCTCTTCATCGACCGAATGGAAAAGAAAGTATTTTCCCAAATTAAAAGTGAGGTAAAGGAATTAAAAAAACGTACCCTCGACACCCTCAAAGCAGGAAAACTTCCACAAATCCCCCCCAAGGAATGAAAAGGTCCACCAGACAGGGAGAACTTATCCTTGATGTCATTCGTAACGCTGGTCGTCCCTTGACTCCCTTGGAAATTCATCAAATCGCTAATCGGGAAATTCCCCGACTGGGAATTGCCACCACATACCGCCATTTGAAAACGCTCAGTGAAAACCACCAAGTGGTCGGGGTGGACTACCCAGGACAACCTCCAAGGTATGAATGGGCAGACGGTCTGGACAAGGTACATTTTTCATGCCGGTCTTGTGATAAATTATTTGCTTTGGAGGACAAAACGGGGGACTCTCCCCCTGCAAAAGCCCCCGAAGGGTTCGAGGTGCAGGGTTTCGAGGTCATGCTTTACGGAACCTGTCCGGAATGCGGGTAAGACTTTAAAAAGAGTATCGTAAACCAGCATGAATTGCTCTGCCCAATGCTGGGTATCCAACTACCTCTTCATACTGGGTGTCGAAAAGATTTTCGATACGAGAGGTAAGACTAAGCCCATCGGATATTTCAAAGTTGTTGAAGATTCGAAAAATCGCGTAATCATCAGCATCAACTGATGCATTTTCCTTTGTGTTTTGCTTAAAGTTTGCCTGCATACCAAAAGTAATCCTTTTATTGTCGTAAATAGTCGCAATTGAACCAAAAAGTTCTGGTCTTCGTGGCAGGAAATTTTCTCCGTTGTTTTTCGAACGCATGTATGTGACTGCAGAGGTTAGATATAAAAAATCCGTTAAATTTTTTCGAAGATAAAACTCCAAACCTGAAGCACTTGATTCGTTAATATTTTTAGGCGTCATATCGATTTTATTTTCGTAGTCAGAGTAAAAATAACTAACATTAGTTGTAGTTTTTTTGGCATCATCTACGAACGAAAAACCGATTTCATAATTCACAGAATCTTCTGCAATCAAATTTAGGTTCCCGGGATACCAAGAATTGGGTCCAATTCCGTACAAATCCAAAGCCGTGGGAGGTGCGTAGCTGATTCCATGTTTAGCAAAACCTGTAAGGTTCTCGTTTAATTTGGTTTTGAATTTCAAATCATAGGTAAAGGGATTATCGAAATCAGAATAATCATCGTATCTAAAATCTCCGCCCAATTCGCTGTCTTGAGCTAATACATACTGAAAACCAAAAGAGGCACTCAACTGCTCCCAACTGTTACCCTCCGACCATGATGGCTCCCAAGAAGAGAGTCCATTTTGATGGAATTTCAAAGAAGAATAACTGGTTCCGAATTGAAATTGAAAATCATCGGTGACTTCAAACTTCACAAGAGAATCTATAATTTGTTGATCAGTAACTGATTTAGTTTGATCAGAGGGAGATGAGTAATAAAAAAGATCATCTTTACTAAAAGAGTATGTCAAGTGTGCTTCGTATTCATCTGTTTTAAATTTTAATTTAGGTGAGACAAGATAATGATCCGTCTGTTGATATGCTTCAGGTGTAAGAAAAGAAGTAGATCCGATGACTCCAAAATCATTCGTGTATCCGAGCAAGAGCAAGTTCATTGTAAAAGAATCAGAAAGTTGACGCTCAACTATAAAGGAAGACGATAAGTTTTCTAATTTAGAATTTGGACGTTCATTGTCGGTCTCGACGGATGAAAAGCCAAAACTGCCAGCCCAAGATCCACTTTTAAAGTCTGCTTTGTAATTTGAGCTAAGTGTATCAAAAGAGCCACTAGATAAACTAATTTGAGAACTATGGCCATCAACTTTCGGAAGTTCACTACGCAAGTAAACCGTGCCACCTATTGCATGCCCACCATACAGACTAGAAGACGAACCGCGGAGCACTTCGATACTAGAACTGTTCAGCATTGAGAGCTCCCCAAGGTTATAAGTTCCGGAGAAACCACCGTTTAACTTTCTACCCTCGTAGAGGAAAGTAACATGATTGCTCTCTCCTCCCCTGCTAAAAAGCGAAGTTTGAGCGCCAGTCTGACCTGTTCGAACAACTGCCATCCCCGGTACTGAGCGCAAGGCATCTGCCAAGTTGTCGATCTGTCGTTCCTCGAGGTCATAGGCAGATATCCTAGTAACCCAGGGCGAAGCTTCGCTTAAAGGAACGGGCGATTTCGTTTCAATGATGACCATTGGTTCCAAATCTTCGGGTTGCCCTGATACCGCAACCAATGAAATTGCAAACAGAATACATTTAAACGCAAAAGACTGAACATTAGAGTTAGGCATTATCTTATTGATAATCGATTATCAATATTCAGCAAGCTTATCCCATACTTTTCCTTGTCAAAAAAATAACTAGAACATGTTTTTCCAAACCGTGCTACTTTCTTTGTTAAAGCAGGCGAAAGCCCATGTTTGAATGTCCTAGTACAATAATTCTAAACAACAACGGGAGTGCAAAAGGTCTCCCATAAACCGGAAAATTTATAATCCGAGAAAATAATTATTACTCAATTTGCTCCTCAAAGGTTTGAGCTGTCTGGTTGTAGTAGATTTTTCGAGGCAAAGCGGGAAGCATGAAATAAAGCCAGGAAGCGTCCTTGTTACGGTAAAGGTGAGGATATACTCCCGGACCGGTCCAAAGCCAATCCAGATTTTCACTCCACAACCAAATACTTCCTGGATCTCCCGCCGTGGCATACATCCAGCCATGATGTTGATGGTGTATCCAATTGTTTTCCCCAGTGTAGAAAGTACCAAACCAATTTGATTGTTTCCAGTTGGCAACTTGTAAATCAACTGCACTCTCCAAAACTTTGGGTAGCTCAGCTTTTTCAATCACTTCCTCAATGGTTTGACCGGGTATTAGGCGAAGGTATAATTTGGCCGAATGACCATTCGATTCTGCGGACAAAGAAACACGGGCACGATTGGAAATTTCCCGAGCGGTGGCAAATCCATCCGCTATAAAAAGTTCCGGGTGGTCCACTTTCCAATTTATCTCAGACGGACTAAGAGCAGTCATGGTGCCATCATCCAATCGGAAAAACCCGCTGACAATAGAACTCTCACCATCGGAGAGCTTCGATTTCTCTGTCCTTACGCTTAGTCCAAGTGTATCCACGAGGTCGACTATTGGACCGACTTGATTAACAATCGAGCCCGACGAATCCGAGTAAACACCGTGAAATGGACCTCCGAGAAAGCCTTCGTTTTGAACCTCGGCCTGTAAAACCGAAAATGAAAACATGACAGAGAAAAAAGATCTTAGGAATAATGTGCAGGGATTCATGATACGATTAGTCAACATTCAAAGGGAATGATTCTGGTAGTCAAGAATTTTTAAATTCTTTTAATGGTTACTCGACTCGCAAAAAATTTCGAGCTAAAATGATCGTGTGAATAAAAACGGTGGATGCTGGAGAAAAAAATCTTTTCTCCTAATGCTTGTTCTTGGTGTGCAAAATTTGGGTGCCATGTCCTTTGATTTTGAAGCACTTGACAGAAACAGTCGGATCGCACTTCAACTAGTGACAAACTTCGCCGGTGGAACACTCAACGGAAAATTTTCCACGGTAGTTGGAAACATTGAATTTCCAGTGGAAGCCCCTCAAAAATCAAGTGGACGGGTGGAACTGGATGCCCGCTCGATCCGATTTGGATTTGGAAAAGTAACGGGAGATGCACATTCAATAGAATGGTTAAATTCTGCAAAATTTCCCCGTGTTTCATTCGTATTGGAGGGAATGAAAGATACAAGATGGGAGGGAAAATCACTTTACGCAACCGCTTTCGGTCCATTGTCCCTCAAGAATAAAACCATTGTTCTTTCGATTCCTCTGAAGATTCAATACCAGCGTGCCGGACGAAGAAAATACGATGGGATCAAGGGAGACTTATTGTTGATCGAGGGAGAATCCTGGATTAGTCGGGGCGATTTTGGAATCAATCCTCGATCTTCCTATGATTCAGTTCTTGATCGGGTACTGGTGAAGGTTCAATTGGTAGGGGCCTCGAAACGGATCCGTTCATTGCTCCCCTCTGCATTGTTTAAAAAGGAATAGGTTTTAATCAGGCATCCAGGTAAGTGCATGACAAAGGGCAAGTCCGAGGGCATCCGCTTGGTCGTAGGGTAGGGCTTCAGGAAGATTAAGTATTTGGGCGAGGGTTTGGGACATTTGTTCTTTGCTGGCCCGCCCGAATCCAACGACTGCTTGTTTGACCCGTAGGGGAGCATATTCAAAAACAGGAATTTCCCGAATGGCGGCGGCGGAAAGTGCGGCTCCGCGGGCAGATCCCATGATCTGCGCAGTCTTGAAATTTTGTACATAAATAGTCTCCTCACAAGAAAGGTGACGTGGTTTCCAAAGCTCGATCAAATGAGCAACAGATTGATGAATTTGTCCGAGGCATGAAATTGAGGAAATCTTTGGCTTGAGCTTGAGAGTTTCAGAATAAAGAAGCTTGTGAGTGGTTCCCTGACATTCAAGCACCGCCAATCCTGTTCCCCTTAGGCTGGGATCAACCCCGAGAATACGTCCCTTGTAAGGAACTTTTCGAAGCAGGGCCTTCGTGTCCATGGTTTGGGATTTTTTGCCCTGCCCGGAAAGATGTTGTGCCCAGAGTTTGCGAGATTTTCCATTCATTTTATGAAGATGTTAAACTAGCATTCGCAAACCGGCGAGTACGATGAAAAACCAAATGAATCGTTCAAAGAGGGCCTGATTTAAATACTTCACTAACAAAGGAGCCGTGGCGGCTCCAATCATCGCGGGAATGAACATCCATACGCTGACTGAAATGGATGCAGTTGTAATAATCTCCAAGTCGATCATGAAGGGAATCTTACAAAGATTTACGATAAGAAACAACCAAGCGGAGGTGCCAATGAAGGCATACTTTGGCAGGCCCATTACCAGCAGGTAGAGCTGGGCAATTGGCCCGGCCGCATTCGCTAACATCGTTGCCACCCCTCCAAGAGTGCCAAATAGAATGCCCAGCCCAATCGAACCTCCGGATTTTCCAGTATCATCGGTTTCAGAAGATTTGGATTTTTTTTTAAATTTGATCAAAAAGTGCAAAAAAGTCATTCCAAGTAGAATCGTTCCAATGATCATTTTGAGCAAACGGACACGCTCGTCCCCTCCTTGAAAATAATCGAATACCCACCATCCAAGTGCAGTGCCGATTAAAAAGAAGGGAAGAAGACGAAGAATGTAGTGCCAATCTGCATGCCGGCGATAAACGATGGTGGCAGTAAGGTCGGCGGAAATCAGAACCGGAAGGAGTAATCCGACCGAGAGTGGAACCCCGTCCAGACCAAGAGCATCCTCAAGAACAAGGGCAAAGATTGCAATCGTGAGGTTTCCGGCACCGGGAATTCCTCCTTTGCTCATTCCCATGATTAATGAACCAATTGCAAGGAGCACCCAGTGAGTGTGGGTCAATTCTTCCATCGGAAACTAAATTTGGGCAAAGAATTAATTCGCCTATGAAAAATTATCGCGGAATGATCAATCAACATTTTGAAAAAGTGCCTTGCTCCACCAAATAAGTTTCCCAAATCTCTTTTTCTTCTTCGGATGGATAAGCAGTGCCGGTGGCAAAAACCTGAGCCTGGGGAGGAAGTAATTTTCGGAAGTTCGCTTTTCGATTCCCGTCCAATTCTCCAAGAACATCATCGGCGAGAACAAGAGGCAATTTCCGCAGGGCTTCCTGGAGGAAGGAGAATTCGGCCAGTCGCAAAGCGAGAACAAGGCCGCGTTGCTGTCCCTCCGAAGCATAGGTACGGGCATCTCTATGATTAAGAGAGAACTGAAAGTCGTCACGATGAGGTCCCCGTCGGGTGGACCCAAGAAATCGATCGCGCTCACGATCAGATGCATACCGCTCGAGCAATTCGTCGAGGCTCAATTCCGGAAGATCAGGCTGATAGGAAAGACCAGCTTGCTCGGCCCCTCCAGAGAGAGAAGAATAGTGCTTCGAAAGAGAGGTTGCGAGAGAGGGAAAAACTTCTCCACGAGTGGACTGTAGATGCTGGGCTGATTTCGCCAACGCATGTTCGAATGCATCGAGTTCAGAGTCCGCCCCACCTCGCTTGAGCAGTGCATTTCGCTCACGCAGCGAGCGATGGTAGGATTGAAGAACCTCGAGATATTCACGGGAAGCGGAGGAAAGAAGTAGATCAAGCCATTTGCGACGGTCCGACGGGCCTTCGCGAACAATTCGAAAATCACGGGAGGAAAGAGTAACGGCTGGAAAAAGTCCGAGGTATTCTCCGAGACGGGCAATTTTATCGCCATTCAATTCAAGGTTTTTTTCTCCCTTCGGACGAAAATCCAGAAGGATTTCATGTTCCTGACCATCTTCTTCGGAAAAACGAAAGAACAAGCGGCTGCGTTCTTGTCCCTCGCGTACGAGTCCATCCATTCCATTTTTTCGGAATGATCGCAGAGTGGCAGACAATCCAATTGCTTCAAGCAGGTTGGTTTTCCCCTGTCCGTTGGGCCCGAGAAAAAAAATCCGGTCCCCGCCAAAGTTAAAACTGGCGGATTTAACATTTCGAAAGTTCTCTAGATTAAGACTAAGGAGGCGCAAGGTCTAAGCTTCTCAAATTGAGATGACGGATGAATTCTTTGATTCTTCCAAAAGTTGACGATGAGCCTCGAGAATCGCATCGGCGAGTTTTTCCCAATCGGATTGGCTGTGAGGTAAATAAGAACTGATGCGCAATACTCGTTTGGCTTGCTCAGGAGATAGACCATGAGCACGGGCAGTGGGGGATGGTTTAATGGAGCCAGTGGAGCAGGCGGACCCGGTCGAAACTTGGTGTCCAAGCTTGTCTAATTTTCCCACCCAGCTCAGATTATCGAACTCAGGCATAACAAGAAGAGAAGTGTTCCAGAGACGGGGTACACCTTCACCGATGATCTTTATTTCGGGAATTGAATCCCGAATCTTTTCTTCCATCCCGTCGCGCCATCCGGATCGTTCTTCCACACTTCCGGTGTCTCGAGTGCATTCGTGCCAGGCGATGCGCATCCCTTCAATTGCAGGAAAATTTTCAGTGCCGCCTCTTTTTCCTTGTTCTTGCTCTCCACCAAGTTGAACAGATTGGGAAATAAATCCAGCCAACCAGCCCACTCCTTTCGGACCACCGAATTTATGAGCACTGGCAACAAAGGTAGAACAGGCACGTAGTCCGGAGGGGTCTAATTTTCCGAGCCATTGAGTGGCGTCGCAATGAAAGGAAATTTCACGCTCGCTGCAAATTTTAGCAGCTTCTGACCAGGGTTGTAGAATTCCTGACTCATTACTGGCAGCCATCATGCACACCAGTAAAGGAGGGCAAGGACTTTCAAGGAATTGCATTAAAGAGGAAGTTGAAACAAGGCCGGTAGAGTCAACCAGAATTTCATCCACCCGGTCAGGGAACCAATGATGCGCTGGTTCACTGATGCTCGGATGTTCGAGAGAGGAAATGAGGATGCGTGAGTCAGACGGTGATTTTTTGGCAAGGTTTGCAAGAATTGCATTGTTTGCTTCAGTCGCCCCAGAAGTAAATGTGAGAAACTCTGGATCCAGCCCAAGTACTTCGCCCCATTCTTCACGGGCCATTTTTAATTTTGCACGGACGCGGGCAGCGGAGCGGTAGGGAGAGGATGGATTGGCCCAGTCCTCGCCCATCGCCTCGACTTGAGCGGCAAGGGAGTGGGGATGTAGCTCGGTGGTCGCGTTGTTGTCGAAATACGCCATCGCCTGTACTAAGGATTTGCAGAAGTGGGTGGAATCCGGAGGATTTGACCGATCTTTAAATTATTTTTACTCGACATGACATCACGGTTGGCTTGAAAAATTCTATCAATTTGTGAAGAGTCTCCATAGAATTTACGGCTGATTACGTAAAGATTATCTCCTTTTTGAACCACATAAGTTTGGACCTTAGCTGGAACGGTTGGAATCTGTGGGGCCGTACGGAATGTCGAAAGAACCGGAGAAGCGGGTGGACTGACGGGAGAAGTAGGAGAAGAGAGAGGAATTCCGAGACGTGCTTTTAAGTCGGCAATTTCACGACGCAAGCGAATGTTTTCTTCCTGCTGCTCCAAGCCGTCCAGGTAACCAGCGTAGGGTTTTCCTGGCAGGCGACGAATGATTTCTTTTTCCGCGGACACAATCAATTGCTTGACCTTCGGGGCTTCTCGCGATTCGGGCTCGAGCATAAGGTAGCGGCGGAAATGATAGATCGCAGAGACCGGATCCTGCCTGCTTTTTACACTTAAAAACAAACGTCCGGCTTCCAAATGAGACTTTGGGCATTTCACCATCCTTCGGGTGATAGACAAGAATTCATCCAAGGCTTCTTCCTGCTTACCAACCTTAAGATAGGACCTTCCTTTCTCAAAGGCGGGATTATTTTCCTCTTGCCCCGAGCCTTCAAAATCAGAACAGGAAGAAATAAGAAGCACGATTACTGATACTAGTACGGGTACTGTTTTTACAGATAGAATCATTCGCCTACGAAGGTAAAATTTAATTTGCGCAAATGTGAAGCTTTTCGATGCTCCCATAAAAATATGCCCTGCCAGGTACCCAGCTCTAAACGGTGGTTAAAAAAAGGAATATTTTCACTGGTTCGAGTAAGTGCCATTTTTATGTGGGAAGGCATATCGTCGGGACCTTCCAAAGTGTGAACGAAAGAAGGATTGTTTTCCGGTACCATGTCTTCAAGGAAGCGCTCAAGGTCAACCCTCGCGGTAGGATCAGCATTTTCCATCAATACCAAACTCGCACTTGTGTGTTGAAGAAAAACCGTGACCACACCATCAGTGAGTCCCGATTCCCCCAAGGCGTCGGACACCGCATCAGTAATTTCATAGGTTCCTTTTCCTCTCGTCTCGAATGCCCAATCTTTTTTGTATACTCCCATTGACGAATCTTTCTATTTTATTAAGAAAGATATCTGAATTTGGCAAGGGCGATCAAAAAAGTTCGGCTTAACAAATAAATTCAGTTTCTGAATTTAACCAACGACTGAGTGACTGCAGTAATTGAGAGGAATGTT
>MDTC01082488.1_pt1 | contig 12577 bp, 12 predicted proteins | sample 811181 | NCBI WGS metagenome assembly MDTC01 (sample SAMN05326644, study PRJNA326480) | marine metagenome | isolation source: seawater | place: Pacific Ocean: North | collected 2011 | reverse complement strand
TATAAAATCAATTACTTAAACTAAATTTATATTTAAAATAATTTTGAAAGTTTCTTCATTAGTACTAAACGACTTTACTCGTGATTCGAGGGTCCAAAAACAGGCAATAAGTTTGTCTAAGGCCGGCTATGATTTAACGGTTTTTGCTTTGTGGAAGAAAGGGCTATTAGAGGCGGAGACAAAGGAAAACTTCAAAATAAGGCGGATTAGAATATTTAGTTCTTTTTTAAATGGATCTTTAGGCCGGTTAATTAAGTTTTTAGAATTCAGCTGTAAGGCTTCATGGAAAATTAAAAAAACGGATATCGTTCATTGTCATGATTATCACCCACTTCCAGCAATACTTCTAGCAATTTTATTTTTTCGATCAAAATTTCGTGTTATTTATGATGCTCATGAGTATGAGAGTCAAAAATTGGGTCTTGGGGAAATAAGTAAATTGGCCATTCGTGTTCTTGAAAAAATCTCATCCAATTTTGTTGATGCTTTTATTACGGTGAGTGGTTCAATCATGGGTAGATATGAACACCTTTTCTTTAAAATCCCCCAAACCTTAATTCTAAATTGTCCGCCCTATGAAAAAGAAGTTGAGAGTAACCGTTTTCAGTCATTACTTTCTATTCCGAGCGGAGCAGTTAACTGCCTTTACCAAGGGGGATTTATTCCCCACAGGGGCATAGAAGAGTTAACTCAGGCTTTCAGTAATGATGAAATGAAAGATGTTAATATCATCCTGATGGGGCATGGTGGGATGACAAAAGCAGGTCAAGATTTAGAGAAACAAATTCTAGATTTATCCATTAAACAAAAAAATATCTATCATGTTCAATCAGTACCGATGCATGAACTTTTATCCTTCACCTCTTCGGCAAGTGTAGGTGTCTGCTTAACCATAGATAACTGTCTTAATCACAGATATTCGCTACCAAACAAGTTTTTTGAATATGCAATGGCTGGATTGCCAATTTTAGTTAGTGATCTCCCTGAGATGAGAAAATTGGTCGAGGATTACAATTGTGGAATAATTTGTGAATCAATAACTCCAGATGGGATTGTGAACGGTTTGAAAAAATTGTTATCCATGGACTTGGTAGAGCTCGGCAAAAATGCTCGAAAGATGGCGGAGGATCACTCCTGGGAAATACAGGAAGAAAAATTGCTTAGACTCTACGATAAAGTCATGCATAAAAGGACTATATGAAAGTCCTCACAGTAATAGGAGCTAGGCCTCAATTTATTAAAGCCGCCGTTGTTTCAAATGCTTTGCGGGCGAGAAATATACAAGAATTTTTAGTTCATACCGGGCAACATTTCGATGAGAATATGTCGAAAGTCTTCTTTGATGAAATGGGTATTTCCGAACCTGAAGCTAATCTTGGAATCTCCGGCGGTACTCACGGGAAAATGACTGGAGAGATGCTTGTTAAAGTAGAAAAGTTAGTTATCGAACAAAAGCCTGATTGGGTATTGGTTTATGGTGATACCAATTCAACTCTTGCAGGCTCCCTTGCTGCTTCAAAACTGAATGTGCCGTGTGCTCATGTCGAGGCCGGACTAAGATCTGATAATCGAAATATGCCGGAGGAGATTAATCGTATTCTTACTGATCATGCATCGGATCTTTTATTTGCTCCTACAATAACAGCTTTTAATAGACTGTTGTCAGAAGGGATTGATGAAAAGAAAATCGTTAGGACAGGTGATGTAATGCTAGATGCGGCAATAACTTTTCAAAAAATTGCTTTGGCAAATTCAACAATTCTATCTGATCTGAATCTGACTAAGCAAAGTTTTGCATTATGTACGGTGCATCGTGCGGAGAATGTTGATAATCCCAAAATTTTAGAATGGATTGTCAACGGTTTGAACGAAAATTCCAAGGAGATCCCTATAGTTTTACCACTGCACCCAAGGACTAAAGCTAAGTTGAACGAGTTTTGTTTGTTGGAAAAAATTTCATCTGCAATAAAATTGATTTCTCCTGTCGGCTTCCTGGATATTTTGGTATTACAATCTTCATCTTCGCTCATTATCACTGATTCCGGCGGCATGCAAAAGGAAGCCTTTTTTCAAAGAAAACCTTGCGTAACATTACGGGCTGAAACGGAGTGGGTTGAGTTGTTACAGGATGGACACAATCGATTGGTTAGACCGATGGTTGATAACATTAAGGATAGAGCAAAGGACGCTCTAAAAGCTAATATAGATTGGTCTATTGAATTGTACGGAGATGGCCATTCTTCAGAAACTATAACTGATTCATTGATTGAAAGAACAAGTTGAGAATAGGTGTTATAACTTCTGAGTTTCCGCCAATTAATGCGGCAGCCTCCGCCAGAATAGAACCATGGGTAAGGGAACTATCAAATAGGGGTTATCAAGTGAAGGTATTTTCCTCTAAAGGCTCTCAGGCAACAGATAGCATAGAACATTATGCTTCACCACTTCCAGTTCCTTCAAATAAAGCGGGTGTTTTCAAGAGATTTTTTCAGGAAATGAGACTGGCTCAAGATCTTGGATCTAGGCTTCGATCTGTTGCAGATGATCTGGATGCCCTAGTCATTACTTCGCCTCCTTTTTTTATGGCAACATATATTGCTAAAATCGCCAAAAAGAAAAATCTCCCCTACTTGTTCGATATTCGTGACCGTTACCCGAAGGTGTTGTTCGACTTAAAGGTAATTTCAGAAGATGGTTTTATTGGAAGACAATTACTCAGGAGAGAAAATTGCTGTTATCAAAAGAGTAGATTGCTGACAACAGTGACTCATGGCATTGATCAACAACTAAGCACATTCAACAGACCTCATGTCCATTTACCCAATGGATTTGATGGTGGCTTGTTTGATCCCTCCAAATACACAAAAAAAGATGAAGTTTTCCGAATTGTATATCATGGAAGGTTTAGTCGTTTGCATGACATTGAAGCCTTGTGCAAAATTTCCCTTACAATTCAAAGGCTAAACCCTGCTATTGAATTTTTGATAATTGGTCCAGTTCCTGAATCATTTCAAAAGAAAAATTGGGGCAATGTTCGTTTTGCAGGAGAAAAAAAACGGGAGGAGGTCCCTGCACTTTTGGCGTCAGGTTCACTAGGGATAAGTGTAATGAAAAAGATGACATCAACCAAAATTGCGATGCCGGCAAAAGTATATGAATATATTGGGATGGGTCTTCCATTAGTGACTGCACCATCAGGAGAATTGAATGATTTTGTTAAAACAAAAAGCATAGGAATAGCATTCGAAAAGATGAATGTTGTAGAAATTGCTAATGGAATTGTTGCTTTAGAGAAAGATCGTGCGAGATATTCAGATTTTCGGAAAAATGTTCTCTCAATTAGCTCTCAATTTGATCGTCGTATTCAGTCGCTTACTTTTGCAGATCTGGTTGCAAAACATTTCGAGAAACAAAATCTTGAAACAAGTTTAAACTAATGGATTCGAGATTAGAAAAATCCTGTAAATTATTTCTCGATTTTATAATCACTGTCGCAGTTGCGATCATAGTTCCTCTCTTTTTCTCTCCAAGCAGCGAAACATTGGTTTTGGTTACAAAGGAAAAAACAGTCATTTACTCACTGTTTTTTGGCTTATCTTTTCTTTTATTTGGTGAAGTTTTGGGGCTTAGGGAGCAGAATTTTCAAATTGGCTTGGCCAAATCTCTTTTTCTGCCGTTAACCAGTTCATTTTTAGCTAGCTTGACGCTTCTGCTTTTGGTTTGGGCGTTAGAATATTCATTTATAGGAAGATTTACTTTTGGTAAGATTTTTTTAGCAACGGCTTTTGGATCTTTCGTATCAAACATTTTTATCAAAAGGTTTTTTTCGAAACACCCTACTAGTTGCTTACTTTTTCTTTCCTCAATAAGAAGTAAGCAAATTATCGGTGCAACAAACGAAGGCCCGCACCTTTTCAGATGGGTTGATTTAGATATTATAGATAAAAAAGAGAGCATACAATGTGTTTGTAAGAAAGAAAAAATAGACCTTCTCGTAATTGACGAAGAAAACACAGAATTTGATTTTGATATTGTGCAAATGCTCTCTCAGGGGACTCAAGTTCTAGGACTATTAGATTTTTGGCAGAAATATATCGGGTGCATTCCTCCATCTGAGGTGCATCAATCATGGCTCACTAAATTAGATTTGAGAATGAGGAATCCGTTAGCTTTAAAACTTAAAAGGACTGCAGATGTTTTTTTGTCGCTCCTTGCGTTAACGCTGACAGCTCCATTATTGCTAATCGTTTTCTTTTTAGTGTTAGTTGAGTCTGGGTTTCCTCTCATTTTCTCTCAAACGCGCACAGGTTTCCTTAATCAAAATTTTACAATCTATAAAATTCGAACAATGAGAAAAAATGCCGAAAAAAGAGGTGCTGTTTGGGCGAATGAAAATGACAACCGAGTTACAAACATTGGTAAAATTTTACGAAAATTAAGAATTGATGAAATCCCCCAATTTTGGAATGTGATCAAGGGGGATATGTCGATTGTTGGACCAAGACCTGAACGACCAGAGTTTCAGGAAGAGCTCAATCAGTCGGTTCCCTATTGGAATGCCCGTCATTTGGTAAAGCCTGGCATAACAGGTTGGGCACAGATTAAATTTAAATATGCTTCGTCCATGCAGTCATCCGAGCAAAAGTTAGCTTATGATTTGTATTATCTTCGAAATCTTTCCTTTGCTTTGGATTTTGAAATCATTCTCGGAACTCTTCGTTCTATTGGAAAGGGTAGTCGATGAGTAAAGTGTTAGTCACGGGTGGAGCAGGATATATTGGGAGTCATACCGTTTTGGCTCTCCTTGAATCCGGAAGAGATGTCGTAGTGGTTGATAATTTTTCAAATTCTTCTCCTGAGTCTTTGAAAAGGGTTGCCCAAATAGTGGGAAGACCTCCTGATGTCGTTGAGGCAGATATCTCTGACAATAGAAAGCTCGGAGAAATCTTTTCTGGAAACCCAGATATTTCATCGGTGATTCATTTTGCTGCACTTAAGGCTGTTGGTGACTCGACAGAGCGTCCATTGAAATATTATAAAAATAATGTTTCGGGTTCAGTGGTGTTGCTTAGTGAAATGCAAAAAGCAGGGGTTAAAAGCCTCGTATTCAGTTCATCCTGCACGGTATACGGTGATTCCAAAACCGTTCCGATTACCGAAGAATTTCCAGTCGGTTCAGTTTCCAGTCCCTATGGACGAACCAAATTTATCATGGAGGGGATAATTGAGGATTATTCAAAATCTGACCCTGACTTTTGTTGTAGCGTGCTTCGTTATTTCAACCCTGTTGGGGCACACCCTAGCGGAGAGATAGGCGAGGATCCCAATGGTGTCCCTGACAATTTAGTTCCATTTGTTTGCCAGGTTGCAGCAGGAAAGCTGGCAAAATTAAAAGTTTTCGGCAATGACTACCCGACGCGTGATGGAACTGCTGTTCGGGATTATCTCCATGTTGTGGATCTGGCTGATGCGCATATCAAAGCTTTGCATGAACTTGAAAAGAATCGAAAAGGGTTCATTTGTAATCTCGGGACAGGAACTGGTTCGTCGGTTTTGGAAGTGATTGATGCTTTTGAAAAAGCCAATGCGATCCGTATCCCTCATGAATTTGCACCTCGTCGTCCGGGAGATGTAACTGAAGCATGGGCAGATCCTACTTACGCTAAAAAAAAGTTAGGGTGGGAGTCAAAGCACGATCTTGTGGAAATGCTTCGAGATGCATGGAATTGGCAAAGTAAAAACCCTAGTGGTTATAAATAGAGTTTTTTACAGGTTATAGTCGCTAGGGTTTAAACCACGATATTCAATTATCTCAAAAACTCTCTTCAGCGAAATTCGAGATCCTATCGAAATTCCCAATTCTCTATATGCATCTGCACTTAATTCTAAAACAAATTGGATGTTATTGGATCGTGATGGAACTCCGGATGTGTCAAAAGGTTTAGCTTTGTGAATTTCAAGTAAAACTCCAGACGATGATAAATAACCAATATCTAAAGGTATTCTTGTGTTTTTCATCCAAAACCTTTGAGAAGTACCTTTCTCAAATACAAATAACATGCCTTCATTTAGGGCCATTGATTCACGAAACATTAATCCTCTCGACCTCTCTTCAGGGAGAACGGCAGCTTCAACTTTTATGGGTACATCACCAATCTTAAAATCAAAGAAAGGGTTTTTGTTTTCTTTTGTGGAGTCGAGGTTTGTGAAATCCTCCTTCTCTTTGCAACTCGGATAAAAAAAGGCCAAACAGAAAAAAATTACATTGGCTTTAATGAATTTCCTGCTTTTCACTACATATAGATGAAAGAATTCCTCGATAGAATCAAGGGCCTAAATATCCTGGTAATTGGAGATGTGATGTTGGATCGTTATGTGATTGGAGAAGTTAAAAGGATTTCTCCCGAAGCACCTGTGCCTGTTCTTGCTGTCAGCGAAGAAAAGTCCGTAGCCGGAGGCGCCGCCAATGTAGCTTTAAATTTAAAGGCGATTGGAGCCAATGTTGAAACAATTGGATGGTTTGGAGATGATGAAAGAGGGGATGAGTTGTTTAATATTTTAGGTCAAAGAAATATCGGGGTAGATCAAAGATTCCGTTTTTCGACAGCCCCAACAATAAGCAAATCTAGGGTAACTTCATCCAATCAACAAATTTGCAGAGTAGACAGGGAAGCATCAACAGAATCTTATTCTCCTGATTTAAAAGTGCTGGGAAGTGATATATCAAAAAAAGTTAAGCTAGCTGATGCCGTAATCGTATCTGATTATGGAAAGGGCTTTGTTACGAACCAGCTCTTGGGAATTGTAAGTGAAAATGCGAGATTTCTTTCCATTGATCCCAAGCCAAGTCGCTTGCTCGAATATGTAAACCCTGACTTGTTGACTCCAAATCGATTTGAAGCTCTTGAACTAGCAGGACTCTCCAGAGAAAGTTGCGAACCTTTTCCTCAAGAAGATGTAGTCGGTAAAATCTTCGAAAAGTTTGCCCCGAAAATGCTAGCAGTAACCTTGGGTGCAGATGGAATGCTTTTAGCAACGGATGGAAAGATTGATAAAATCATACCAACTTTTGCGAAAGAGGTTTTCGATGTTTCTGGAGCAGGAGATACTGTTATTGCTGCTTTGACTTTAGGTTTGATTGGCGAACAAAATTTCGCCGAAGCGGCAGAGTTTGCAAACTTAGCTGCCGGGGTTGTGGTTGGAAAAGTTGGAACAGCCACGGTATCGCCAGAAGAAATTCTTGGCTTGGTCAACTAGATGGCTGAAGGCAAGGCACTCTTTCTCGATCGTGATGGAACATTAATTCGAGATGCTCACTATCTAAAAGACCTTGCGAAAGTGGAGATTATTCAAGGGATTTCTGAGGCACTTTATAGTGTTAAGCAGTCAGGATATTTACTATTTATGCACACGAATCAATCTGGAATTGCCCGTGGATATTATGAATGGTCGGATGTTTATGCGTGTAATAAAAAAATGTTTCAAGACTTTGGTTGGCCAAAAGACTTTATTACTGAAATTTGTATTGCCCCCGAGCAACCAACTGCAATTGACGGATACCGAAAGCCATCTCCAAAATTTGAATTTGAAATGATTGATAAATTTGATTTAGACCCACAGAAATGCTGGGTTGTTGGGGATAAATGGATCGATCCTCAAACTGGGTTGAATGCATCAATGAAGGGAGCACTTGTTAAAACAGGAAAGCCGATCACTGCTGAATGGCAAAAGCTGGCGGATTCGGAAGAAGTGCCTATTTATAAGGATGTCGCAGAATTTGCTGAAAAAGAGATTTTGTTGAATGTCTGATAACTCTCTAAGTCCATGGGATTTAAAAGAAAACCACTTACATTCTGATTGTCGGATTTTTAGAGTTTATAGACAGTGCCTTCGCCGAAGGTCTGATGGGGTAGAAGGAGAATTTTTTGTCTTGGAAACAAATTCTTGGGTCAATGTATTGGCAATTACTCCCGAGCAGGAATTGGTTTTGGTCCGGCAGTTTCGCTATGGGACCAAAGAGTTTTCTTTAGAGCCTCCCGGAGGCGTCATTGAAAAGGGAGAAGATCCAGTCGAAGCAGGTTTGCGAGAATTGAAGGAAGAAACAGGTTATGTTGGTAAGAATGCAACCTTGATCGGGACTGCTCGGCCAAATGCTGCCATACTTTCCAATCAATGTTATTTTGTTGTGGTTGAAAATGTTATGAAGACTGCGGAACTCGCATTCGATCAGCACGAAGAACTTGTGACTGAACTACATCCTGTAAAGAATCTCAAGAGAATGGTAAAAGAGCAGCAAATCACTCATTCTATTGGATTGAATGCAATCTTCCGATTACTCCTACATCTAGAAACCTAGGCTTTGCTTCTTTACCTTTCAGGCATCTTAAGTAGTATAGAACCTTTTCATTATGAGTGACTTACTCAAAATTCTTCAAGAAACTGCGGATCCTGATTCTTCCAAGCTAGCCAAAATACTCGGGCTTGCTGTAGAGGATGTTGAAAAAAAACTGCATGAATTAAAAGAGAATGGTTCATTATTGGGTTGGGTTCCGCTCCTACATCCATCAAAAACTCCATCCGATTCTGTGCGAGCAGTAATTGAGGTCAAAATAAGCCCGGAAAGAGAAGGAGGTTTTGATCGTTTAGCTCATAGGATTTCTAAATTTGATGAGGTAGAGGCCTGTCACCTAATGTCAGGTGCCTACGATCTGATGGTGATAGTGCAAGGTAAGAATCTAAATGCGGTAGCGTCTTTTGTTTCCGAGCGACTATCAACGATCGAAGGTGTGCTTTCAACCGCCACTCATTTTTTACTCAGATCCTACAAGGAACACGGACATCTTTTGGCCAAAGATGGTGAAGCCTACGAGAAGCCTCCGGTAAGTGCTTAAAGGTAAATGAACCCCCAGGATTTCATTGCTGAACATGTTCAAAACCTGCCCCGATCGGGAATCAGGGATTTTTTTGCAATTGTTTCAGAAATGCCTCAGGCTATTTCTTTGGGAATTGGCGAACCTGATTTCATTACACCTTGGAAAATTCGGGAAGCTTCAATTTTTGCACTTGAAAAGGGGAAGACTTCTTACACCGACAACCGTGGACTGCTCAGTTTACGCAAAGAAATTTCCTCATATGTCTCTTCTTTTTTTGGAGCTGATTATGATCCTCAATCGGAGATTCTTGTTACAGTTGGAGTATCGGAAGCCATCGATATTGCTTTACGAGCAATTCTGAACCCCGGAGACAAGGTACTCTACCATGAGCCTTGTTATGTTTCCTACTCTCCGAGTGTAAGCCTTGCTTTTGGAGAAGCCATTCCCGTTGGAACTATTCCCGAACAATCTTTTTCCTTAGATCCGGAAGCTTTCGAAAAAGCATGGCAGCCGGGTTGCAAGGTTCTTTTGCTAAATTTCCCCACCAATCCAACTGGGGGAACTGCAGATAAGCAGAAACTGGAAAGGCTCGCAAAATTTGCAGTGGAAAAAAACCTCATCGTGATTAGCGATGAAATTTATGCGGAACTGACTTATGAAGGTGAGCATTTCAGTATCGTCGATCTTCCAGGAATGAAGGAAAGAACGATCTTACTACATGGCTTTTCCAAGGGCTTTGCCATGACTGGTTTCAGGGTTGGATTCGCATGTGGTCCCGATTGGCTAATCGAGGCCATGATGAAAATTCATCAGTATTGCATGATGTGTGCACCGATTTTGAGCCAGGAAGCTGCCATTGAAGCACTTCGCCATGGGGTTGACGATGTTAAGCGGATGCGTGAGCAATATCAAAAACGCCGCGATTTCATTGTCCGCCGTTTCAATCAAATGGGATTAAGTTGTCATTTGCCGAGGGGTTCCTTTTACGCATTTCCAAGTGTTCAGTCTTTGGATCTAAATGAAGTGGATTTCTGTCATCGTCTTCTACGTGAGTACGAAGTTGCAGTCGTTCCTGGTACTGCTTTTGGTCCACATGGGAAAAACCATGTGAGGGCAAGCTTTTCCACATCCTATGACAAATTGGTCGAAGCAGCAGATCGCATCGAGAAATTTGTTGAATCAGTGCAGGCGGACAAGGAACATGCCTCTGCAGCGGTTTAAGATTTCCAATTAATTTATAATGAGTGGACAAGTGAGTGTGGCTATTGTGGGAAGACCCAATGTCGGAAAAAGTCGTTTGTTCAATCGATTGGCGGGTAAACGTATTTCGATTGTTCATGATCGACCAGGTGTAACGCGTGATGTCGTTGTTGCTGATTCCCCTGATGGGTTTGCCTTGATGGATACCGGAGGGATTGGAATGTTACCCGAAATGACCCCCAAAGAAATTCAGGACGCTACCGAGAATCAGGCAGAATTTGCCATTCAGGCAGCTAACCTTCTTTTATTTGTAGTGGATGGTCGAGAAGGACTGCTTCCATTGGATGAAACTTTAGCGTCTAAATTTCGCAAAATGGGGAAATCGCCTGTCCTCGTGGTCAATAAAATAGATGAACCTGAGAAAAATTATTCTTCTGCTGAATTTGGAAAACTTGGCTTTGAGCATGTGGTTTTAGTCTCAGCTGAGCACGATCATGGGATTGATTTACTTTCTCGATTATTGCTGAAATTACTCCCGGACCTTCCACCATTGAACGAAGGTGACCGCGATTTACGTACCAGAATTGCCTTTATCGGGCGACCCAATGTGGGAAAATCATCTTTATGCAATCGATTGCTTAATATGGAGAGATTGATTGTAAGCGATGTTCCCGGTACCACGAGAGAAACCGTTGAGTTGGATCTTGATTATGACATTGGAGAGGATCAAGAGCCATGGAAATTTAGGCTTTTTGATACAGCTGGTCTTAAGAGAAGGAAACGTGTAAACAGTTCTTTAGATTATTTTTCTGCGGTTCGTACCAAACATGCAATTGAGGAAGTGGATATTGTTTTTCTTGTCATCGATGCCAGAGAAGGGGTAACAAAGCAGGACAAAATTCTCGCTGGTCATGTCTTAGAAGAGGGAAGGGCACTCGCGATTCTTGTTAATAAATGGGATCTCGCATTGGAAGGCTTTAGGAAAGATCCGCTTCCTGGATATGAGGATGAAAAAGATTTCCGTAAAAGCTATTTAAAGTCTATTCGCAAAGAGCTTTTCTTTTTACCTGATTCCCCAGTTTGTTTTGTTTCTGCTCAGACTGGACATGCGATCAAAGATTTTCTGCAAATGGGACGTGATTTAAATACTAGATTGGACAAGTCGATTTCAACCTCAGCCCTTAATAAATTAATTGGTGAAATGTGGGAACATCGTCCACCGGCTAAAATCAAAGGGAAGAGATTTAAAGTATTTTATGCCGTACAGGTAGAGAATCGACCCTTTCGCATTAAGCTCTTTTGCAATCGTGAACATAAGCTGGGAGATCCTTATCGTCGGTATTTAGAAAAGGGTATTCATAAAAAGTTTGGTCTGGGTGGTTGTCCACTTAAGTTTTCACTTGCTGGTAAAGAAGCCCGGTATAAGGAAGAGAAAAAAAGCTAAAGATTCATCGTTTTTATTTTTAGCCGCTTGTAAGCGGCTTTTTTTGTGCCTGAATTAAATTGAGTGAAAACTCTCAGCTATTCATGATAGATGTAATTGAACTATTCTAACTTGAAAAAAATTATCTTTTGTGGATCGGATGCTATCGCTTTACCGATGCTTGCTTATCTTAGCCGATTGAACAGAGTTTCTGTTTTAGGAGTTCTTTCGCAGCCTGACCGTAGGAGTGGTCGAGGCAGGAAGTTGCAACCAAACCCTATTAAAGAATGGGCGTTGGAATCAGGTTTGGAAGTGGAGACTCCGGTTAAGCCGAGTGCAGAAGAAAATGACTGGATAAAACAAAAAGATGCAGATTTGGTTATGGTTATGGCTTACGGACATATTCTAAGCCAAGAATTTTTGAGCTCTGCAAAACATGGTTGTTACAACCTGCATGCTTCCTTATTACCTTCATATCGGGGTGCCTCGCCAGTTGAAACATCTTTGGCCTGTGGCGAAAAAAAGACAGGGGTGACGCTAATGAGGATGGTAAGAAAAATGGATGCCGGACCGATCATTGATCAGGAATCAGTCCCCATTACTGAGGATGACACAGGTGCTTCTTTAAGGAATAAATTAGCAAAAGCCTGTGTTCCTGTGATTGATCGAAATCTAACTGAGTTACTCAACGGAGAGGCTGAAGAAAGGAAACAGGATTCAAGTAGAGTTACTTACTGCCGTAAATTAGGCAAAGAGGATTCATACTTTGATTTTTCTCTAACCGCAGTGGAATTGGAGTGTAGGAGTCGTGCATTTAGGGCATGGCCAGGTAGCGTGTTCTTTTACGAAGACATGCCTCTTCGTGTGGGAGAATGTAAAATCTCTTGTGCAAAACAATTAAGACCTGGTGAACTGATCATGGAAAATTCGAAACTTATGCTTGGAACGGGAGAAGGCAATTTACAGATTCTTAAGTTACAAAAGCCTGGTGGGAAAATGCTTCTTGTCTCAGATTTTTTAAGAGGTTTTTCTTTCAAGCAACCCTGTCAAATAACTTTTTCATCGAATTCGCCATTAGTTT
>MDTC01188160.1_pt1 | contig 12579 bp, 16 predicted proteins | sample 811181 | NCBI WGS metagenome assembly MDTC01 (sample SAMN05326644, study PRJNA326480) | marine metagenome | isolation source: seawater | place: Pacific Ocean: North | collected 2011 | reverse complement strand
TGAGCTTTTCCTACCATTTGACCAACCATTTGTCCTTTTTGTTGCGTTGCTTGTTGTTGTAGTCCTTGAGCTTTTCCTACCATTTGACCCACCATATGTCCTTTTTGTTGCACTGCTTGTTGTTGCAGTCCTTGAGCTTTTCCTACTATTTGACCCACCATATGTCCTTTTTGTTGCACTGCTTGTTGTTGCAGTCCTTGAGCTTTTCCTACCATTTGTCCTTTTTGTTGCATTGCTTGCTGTTGCAGTCCTTGAGCTTTTCCAGCAATTTGACCTACCATTTGTCCTTTTTGTTGCACTGCTTGTTGTTGCAGTCCTTGAGCTTTTCCTACCATTTGACCTTTTTGTTGCATTGCTTGTTGTTGCAATCCTTGAGCATAATTTCTTAACTCAGATTGTATATTTTTTTTAGCAAACCGTGAACCTTTTTTTAATACACCGCTTCCGAGTTTAGCTCCAGTTTTCAATAAAAATCCTCTATACTCACAATCTATTTCTATAATGTCTCGCATTTACTAATCAACTAAAAAAAAAATAGAAACTATAAAATGTTTTCATTTATTTCATCTTTCGTCACGATAGTTCTCAGCTTCAACATTCCAGCAATAATAATAAGTAACCATAAAAATATTTACAATAAAAATAGTTATAAATATAATGAAACAAAATTCTATTTAGAACAACCAATTGACCCTACATTATCGTGTTATTTATTAGATAACGGTTTGTGGAAGTGTATAAATGACATCGAGTATAAAGTAGACGGTGATGATTCTTATTAATTTATAATATAAAACTTTTCATAAATCAGTTTAAAAAAAAAAAATTTTTATAAAAAATGCTATCAAAAAAAATTTACAGCAATAATACTGTAAGATTAACCATTAAAAATAATATAATAAATACCATATCAAAACTAGAATATAACTATTTAAAAAATAAAAAGTATGAAATGTCGGAAAGTCATGTATCACCTTTTGTAAGGACTGTAAATGAAGATTTTATTATTTTATCAGAAAAACCATTTGTTAGATTAAGAAGTAAAAAAGTAAAAGATGTTACGAAATAACTATTGCATTTTCAAAACCAATTTTGTTACGCTCTTCCAGAGTTGTTTCTTTTAGAAAAACAACCTCTTCTTCTGCTTTGCTTTCTTCTTTGCTCAAATGATCAAGTACAATATTCAGAAGGTTTCTGACATATTTTTTTATTATTGTGAGTTGTTCCTTGTCGAATTTGTGTCTTGGAAAATCTTTCATAAGTGTTTGGTAAAAAACTTTGAAAGAAAGAGATCCATCTGGATCTGGACAAAGACTTTTGACGAGTTTGATAATCTCTTTTATGAACTCCTTTTCTTCCAGTGCCAAAATTCCGTGGAAAAAAACCTTACTGGACCGCGTGACCGTTCCGGTCACAGGACACCGTCGTTTGACAATTGTTTTCGTAATAGCCATTGGGTTGTGTGTTTGATCCAAACGCCGTTATGCTTTAAATTAAGCAATAGAAGGAGGTGCTTCTTCATCGTCTTTTAATATACTTGAAATGTTTTTGAGTGCAGATTGGGGGTTCTTAATGATACTTTGAGCATTTTTTAGTACATTCGGGTCATCAATTCCCATACTTAGCATTGCAGTTTGTGGATCTTTTTTTATACTTTTCGCGGTTTCACTATTTGTTCTTTTACCGCTTATTTTTTCTCTAAGTCTTTTTTTCAATTCTTCACGCGAAGGTTTAGCATCCATTTTCTTTAAAATCTAAAAAAAAAAAAATAAATTTACACTCTTTTTTAATGCATTTCCAAACAGCACATCCAAAAACAAACACAATTAGTTCATAAAAATACAAGGGAACGGCTCACCTATAACTATTATGTTACTAAACATAAATTAAATGTTTTTGTTTTGATTTTGAGCTCACGTATCACTCATGCCGTGTTATAGAACGCGGTGGACCCTACGCATTCAACACACCCCGGGCTAGAGGGTTTGACAGTTTTTCACAAAATGTCAAAACCAAGTGATACCACAAAACTAAAAACTATTTTATGTCGTAGTTATTTATTATAACTACTCGGGTCCACTACTATAGTGCAACTATTTTTTAATAGTTTGTTTTATTTTTTTTTGTATTCATGAACGAATATTGTCATTTCAGTAGTTGGGATAATTAATATATCTATCTAGACTAGATTCTTTTTTTGATTTTTTATAGTATAAAATATACTTTATCATGTCAAAAAACGACACAATGCTCAATAACGAAGAATGAAGTATCAATAATGTTTTGAAATCCAAATTTCCTATTTTAGTACTATCTTTGTTCAGTAAAATAAAACTAGTTTCTGTAATAAACGCTAAAAATAACAAAAACGAAAAACCAGAACAAACTATATACTTCATATTCTTTTACAATAAATTCTAAAAAAAAGAATATTGGTCTTTTATTGGATCTGTTTTAATTTTTTTTTTGAATTCTTGAATCACTTCTTTTGTCAATTCTTCATGCATAATTGTGAGGTTTGAAAGTTTACCTTTCTGATCACACATTCTGTATATGTTCTCCATATCTGCAATCGCGATTGCTACATCAGAAGTTTCAATTTTAGGATCATTCTCGTATTCTGTAGTATAATATTTATGGATTGTCAGCATTATAGGAGTACCGTCTTTTCTTTCTACACCTATTTCTGTTTTACTTTTTTGACCAACGATTTCATTTCCAAGACTCATTCTTGCAGCAGTTGTACCACATGATCTATAGACAGGTGTTCCGTAATTAAACGCTTCATCACATTCATAGTTTCCAAATCCTTTGGGCAATGCCAAATATTGTTTTGGTGCTTGTTCTCTTTGAAAACTCATTACCAGAAATGTATTACACGAAACTCCCATTTGTTCAAAACCTAAAGACACGGGTTTAGCTGTTAGATTAGACTCTTTTTCGATTTCTTTTTGTTGATTCATTCCAACACCGTAATTTGTGGTTTCTGCTTCAAAATAATGATTGTTAATTTTACCATTCTCTTGTGTGTGACCATAAAGTTTATTTGCACCAACGTCATCACAATGTCCATAAATACCTGTAGGGGTTCCTGTAATAATCACGTTACAAGGATCTTCTGCATCAAGCGTTTGATATGAGTAATGTGAAGGAACAATTTTTTTTTTCTCTCCTTTTCGAACAGGAATGAACGTTGTTTGAACTCTTACAACCAACTTTTCATTTTCTTTGACTTTTGTATTAATATTAGTATATCCATTGTATCCTATATAATCTTCAATATTATTGAGAATATCTTGTGCAGTTACATTTGTTCCATCACTTTTTGTAAACATTATATTTTTAGCATCCGTGATTCCTAGTGTTTCATTCATATTTTCTGGTTTTAAAAATGGAAGAAAATCTCCGTTTTGTGTTTCGACACGTGTATCCGTCATACAAGTACTTAAACTTGTTACTTTTCCTTTATATAAAGAACGTTTTCCATCATTCCATGCTACTTTTCCGGCAACATATTTTTCACTCACTCCTAGTATACTAATACTGTTTTGCAAAGACGTAATCATCGTCGTAGAAGTGTTATCTGTTACTTCCATTGAAGGTAGTTTTTAAGTATATGTAGCCACAAGACATATTTCAAATTAAGAATTGCAAAAGTTTTGATACAATATTTTCTGTTGATCCATAAGATGGTGCATCTGGATTAACTTGTTCAGGATTGTAAGAATGTAAGTTTGAAAGTATAGACAACAATGCTCTTGCATTATTCATTTCATCATTTACTTCTTTTATATGTTCATATGGAAATGCGTTTAACAAAGCTCTACGTATTTCTTCTTTAGTACGCGCCATTTTCAAATCTAATATTATTTTATCAAAATTTTGTTTGATAGAAGAAGATTCGATTATTTCTTTTCCTCTTCCTCCCCTTCCTCCCCTTCCTCCTCTTCCTCCTCTTCCTCCTCTACCTCCCCTCCCGCCTCTTACAACTCTCGTACTTACAGAACTTTCTGAATTCTCGAAACTTTCAGATGGGCCTGGTTCACTTAGAAAACTTTCAGATGGGCCTGGTATTGATTCTAGTATTTCTTCATTCCCATCAATATCTAAATCTTGAAACACGTTTTCAAGATCTTTGTTTTCACTCTTATGTTCAATAAAATCTCTAGGACTTGGACTAGAACTTCTACTGCTTGGCGATTCTACTCCTCTTAAAGCATATGATCTATCATCCATATCAACAATTCTTATATTGCTTATTATTATATTGGATACACTTTCATATGATTGATATCCGACTCTTTTTCTAGATAAAAATACATCTTTATCTTCAGATATAACATATATACTATAGTCATGCGCGGTGAGATACCTAGAAACGTGTTCTACTGCATGATCCACAAACTGTCTGGCTTCTACATCAAAAACTCTTTGTTGTTCAACAGTCCATGACTGATATTGTAATTTTATTTTTTGTTTCAGTGAAGCAAATGGTTCTATCAAAGCTAAATCGTACCATAGATAGTTCAACCTTTCAAATTCTATACCGTAAATATTTAATAAGCTTTTTAAACTGTTTATAAGAAACGCACCCTTGTTGATAGAATTTCCTTGAACAAAAAACACAATAAGACTACCTTCACCTTTATCATTCAATTTTTTTACTAGCTCATATATGTACTCTTCTCCTTTTCCCTTCAGGCTTTTATCAATATGTGGAAGTATATAAAGATTTGCATCCACTAACAAAATATTTTCACTTGCTAAGTTTTCTATTATTGTTATAATTTGAATAATATTACTGGCCATTTTATTAATATTCATAACAAAATATTAAAGGAGTTTCAAAGTCTCAAAGTCTCAAAGTCTCAAGTATGATATTTATTAATACAAACAGTTGTTAGACACATATGATTTAATACTTTGAAGAATACGATATTCTTTATAGATGCTGTGACACTCCACCAACTATATAATAGGATCGACCTTTTTAAATATTATCCCGTCTTAAAAAATGCATGTGTATGTTGACAATATTAATATCAAAGATGAAGATACACATTTTCATTTTCATATAGAACATTATTTGGTCACAGGAGTAGCAGACGGTCACGGTGGAAAAGATGCTTCAACATTTTGTAAAAACAATATTAACAAAGTCTTAAAGTCAGAGTTGAAAAATGATACTGATATGAATCGTACATTACAAAAGACATTTGAAATTCTCCATGATAAATGTTTACTATTTTCAAATTTTAGTGGCACTACACTAACTGTAGTTGTGATAGACTTAAAAAACAAAAAGTATACTTGTGCCAATGTAGGAGACTCTCATGCACTACATGTAAAAAAAACATCATTCATGTGGATAACTACATCGCATCGTTTACAAGACAATTCAAACGAAAGAACAAGACTAAAATCCTATATTTCGTATGCAAGAGGATTGGACAATTATGAATACGGCCCACCACGTATTTACCCCGGTGGGTTAGCAATGTCCCGTTCAATCGGTGACGCCGATTGTAAACAAAGTTCATGCCAACCTGACATTTATGAAGATTTTTTGGACAATGAAGATACAATCGTTATATGCACGGATGGAGTTTGGGATTTTGTAAATGTAAATAAACTAATAAAAGTTGTAAGGAATAACTATAACCCAGAGTTTTTATGTAGAATGGCTGTGAAAAACAATACAAGAGATGATGCAACTGCGATGATCGTAACAACACAAAATATAAAAACATCTATTCATAAAAATTTGTTTAATTTTTTCAGTAGAAACGGAAGCACTTCAAGCTTGAGTTCTTCTGAAGAAGAAACTTCACCTGTGATGATTAAAGTAAATGTCAATTAAATTATTTTTTTATATTGTTTTTTCAATTATTACAATTTGTACTTTATTTTAGGCACTTGCTTTTCAAAAGAAGTTCTTTTTTGCACCGATAAAAAGTATAACATGAATAATTTGTGAAATTTAGTTTCACTACAAGGTAATGCGACACAAATTATTTTGCTTTGTTTTTCATAACAAATAGGACATTTCATTTATTTTTTATATTGTTTAAAAAAAATTAGTTTTATATTAAAAATGCCTTACGGAAGAAAGTATGAAGAACCCGATGAACTCGACTTAATACAAAAAGCAGAACTTTTAATATTATTGAATCCATCTTCACTCGAAAAAAGAGTTGCCGTTTACTCTAAAACAATAAGATTGTTACAATATTTTGGGTATTATAGAAGCAAATTAACAGGCGTTCACATGATTAAAGACAATGAACCTAATGTCATATTTTTTAAGAAACACAAGTTTAGTGTAGGAGGATTGAGTGATATTCCAAACTATATTCAATTCGCGTTGTATGTGTGTCTCACTAAAAATATGTCACCAGATGTACCAGCAAGTTTTTATTTCAGAAAAGAAATCGCTGACATTTTGAATCAACGATCTGTAAAAGTAGCTCGTAGAATAAGAAAAAAATTGATACAATTTTTAGGATGGATAGAATACAAGCACGATTCAGGAAATCTTATTCATCCAAACTATCCTCACATTCGTAATGGCGAAATTGATTTGAATATTCTTCCTACACATATATTAATGGCACTGTGGGGTTATTTTGTTCTTCCTAAATTGGCGGGAATGCAAAGACGAATTGGAATGATCAACATGCGTAAGAAAACAGCAGCATATAAAAGAAGATTAGATAAATATGTTCAAGAAATGGAAAGACAACGTGAACAACAGCAACAGCATCTTGAAACTATAAGAGAACAACAAAGAAAAGACGATGAGTTTATGAAAGAACTTGATAAAAGTGGGTTTTAACTTTTGGAACACTTGTGTATAAAGTATGGTGATACCTTACAATCGCAAATATTACATAATAAGTAATTTAATGTTTTACAGTTTCTTTTTACTCGTTGTATAGTTTCATCTTCTGTTTTTTGAGAATGACACGCGGAACATAGTGCCCACATGTTTAAAGATTCGTCGGCCCCTCCGTTCCATAATGGAATTTTGTGATCTATCTCAAAACACGAAGGTAACAGCTCTTTACACATACCGCACCTCCATCCACCGGAGGCAGCAATTCTTTTTTTTTCAGGTCCAGATAAACTTTTTCGTTTCATTAAATATTTTTATTATTAAAAAAAAAACAAAACTGATTTATAATTCAATTTCCCATATTATTTTATTGTTTACTTCTAATAATGTAAAAGAATTAAACGGCGACAGGTTTCGAACAGACAAAATGTTTTACGACTACGATGGCTCCCTCATAACTTTGAAACTATCAAAGTTTTTCTTTGATTTTTTTTGCTTGGTCAAACTGTATTTTTCTACTTTTTTTGCAGACACACCACGAGTCAGTTTTATTTTAAAATCGGAAAGTGCTAAAATTCCTAAAAGAGGCAACAAATATTCTGCTGCATACGACTTGTATTCTGACGTATCTATTACGTTGAAGCCCTTTACTCATGCAAAGATAGAAACAAATGTTTCGGTCAATATGAACAATAGTCAGACTGTTTATGGGAGAATTGCAGGCAGAAGTGGACTTGCTCTAAAAAATGGTATTTTAATTGGAGGTGGTGTTATAGATTCTGATTATGCAGGAACACTTGGAATCATTGCATTTAACATGTCCAACAATGAAGTTTCATTTGAAGTCGGAGACCGTGTTGCTCAACTTATTTTTGAAAGAAAAGCGTATGTTCTATTTGACGAAGAATATGTGACACTAGAAAAAAGAGGTGCTTCTGGTTTCGGATCTACTGGAAAACAAGATTAACTATACAGATTCTGTATTCTCGGTTTTCTTTTCTACAATTTCTTTTATATCATAACAGTCGTTATAACTAAAAGGGTTCTTGTAAAATAAAGTATTTGTTTTAATAGCTTTTTGTAAAACTTTTAAAGGAACTGAAGATTTTTCTATTTTATATTCGTTTAGTATCTCAATACTATGTTGGCACTGGATCATACAAGAGTGTATGTGTATAATAATTATAATTCATGCAAGCATTTAAGTAATAGAAGCAAGTACAATACCTTCTAACTTAATAGTTTCTTCATCTCCGAACAAACCATCACTTTCGTGAGCATGTGCAACAAGTGATAAAGATCCGGTAGCAAGTTGTAAAACTGCTAAAAAATATTATAAAAATAAATGTGTTTTTTATATTATTTATAAGTTAAAAGTACATTATATAATCGGTAAATACTATGTTACACTAAAAGAAGAAAGGTATTATGTGTTCGGATGTACGATAAAGATTATATTTGAAAAGAAAGTTGCATAATCGAGAAAGTAATTCTTGGGATGCCGTTGGTTGAGAAAAAAATTTTTCGACACGTTGTAGTTCAGCTACCATTGCAGCGTACTTGGTTTCATTGATTGTGTGAATGAACGAAATGGTGGAGGAGTCTAAACGAGATACTTCGAATGTCGATTGTGTGTACAAGTTCTGAGTATAAGGTTTGGTGACACCATTAATCAAAAGTGGAATACAACCACCATTGGCTCCTATAACCATCATTTCAGCCACTTTTTTAGTAGAACGAGTATCACCTGCTGCAACTACACAGAATTTGTGTTTTAATACTGACTTTTTGTAATCTTTTTCAGATAAACGATTTTTTCCAACTAATACTGTGGCGTTTGCTACATTTTTTAAAGTTTGTGCCACTTTTGCACGAACTGTAGAAAATTTTAGCTTAGGAACGTGACCAGCTAGTATGATGAGTTTTCTTTTATTCCAAGGAACGGGCGACATGTCAACAATATCTTTCTTCGTAGCCACGTACGGTATGACAACTTGTGGAACGTGTGGGTATGTTGGCTCCATGACAAACCATACCACATTGGCAGGCGATTTATGTGGATGGAATCGTGGTATAAAATAGGAAATATGAAACGAAGTGGCAAGAAATATGTGTTTGGGTTGTTGTTGAGCGTATTTTACCAAACTATAATAACAATTGTATCGTAACTTATGTCGAAGTGTAAATGACGCATTAACGTATGATATATTTGAACTACAGCTAATTTTGGGTGCCACATCAATTAGCCATGAATGTACAGAGTATTGTGACCGTGCTGAAAAAGTGTCGTTCAAACCTACACATTCTGGTATGTTTAGAATTTTCATTATTTTTAAAAGTAAAAAAATAGTATCGCGTATTATACGTGTTTTTAAAAAATGAATTTAAAAGTTTTTAAATCAGATTATATTTTTGTTTTAATAAACATTCAAAAAATGATTATACAACTCAACGTGAGTGATGATTTTGTGATCCCAAAATTATTTGAAAAATTGTCACCTGAAGATACTGCACAGCTTTTATGTATAGCTGGTAGAATCCATGAACTATTTTTAGAAGAATACAAAAATACAAGTCAAAAGATTTCGGATGCAAAATTATCGGCTGTAAGTGATACAATCGAAAAAGTACTGGAAAAAGCAAAAAAAATAGAGTTTGAAAAGTTTTCTACTCAAATATCAGAGTTTTCTTCAAAAAATGAAGAACTCAAGAATGAAATAAATTCTCTAAAAATTTTGGTTGAATCTAAAAATTTAGAAAACAAGTATTTAAAAGAAAATTCGGGGTGCACAAAAGAGTATTTAAATTCAAAAGAAGCAGAACAGCTTGGATATCAAAAAGGTTATGAAGAATGTAAAGAACGGTCTATTGAAGACTTGAAAGACTTGAAAGAAAAGTCAAAACTTCTTCAAGAATCTCAACTTAAAATTCAGGAACTGCAAGATTCTGTTTTGAAAATAGAACAAACAAAAAATGAAGCAATTTCAAAGCTAAAAGATGAAAATGCCAAACTAAATACACCAATGGCAAAAGGTGAAAACGGTGAGTATGTTGTAGAAGAAACTCTTAAAAACGCACGATTCCATGTTCACGATACATCAAAAACACCTTACAAAGAACAAGGATACTTGGACAGGATTGTAACGGAAGATGGTAATTTTCCTTCAAATTCAGGATGGTCAATAGGAATAGAAGTTAAAAATAAAAAACGTTTGGTAAAAAGTACAGATATAGAGGCATTTAGGAAAAAATCAGAAGCTGGAATATCAAGTGGAAAGTTTACTGCATCTATTTTTTTAAGTATAGATGATTCCTTGGGAATTAATAGCTCAAATATTGAATTTGTAAACGACGAATCTGGTTTTCCTATCGGTCCTGTTGCATTTTATTCTCCATCACCTGGTACTAGTTCGCTTACTCAGGAACAGCTTGTTCTTTGTGTGCAACAACATATTCATATGATTAAACACTGTAACAATGTGAGATCATTACTCTTTAACCAATCTGCAAAAGACGAAGATGTGAAAAAAATTCAATCGTTTTTCGATCACTATGTGAAAGAAACAAAAGTAAACTTTGAGGAGTTTGGAGAATTGACAAAAACTGTACAAAAAATGAATATTCTTCTTGAAAAAAAGAAGAAGAAAATGTTTGAACAATTCAAGACTATGGAATCAATTAGTTCTTCTGTTTCTTGGTTGAATACTTCATTTAACATTCCCTTGAATACAGTTTATGATGGTGTAAAGGCAAGATATGAAGGAAACAAAAATTGGACAAAATCTCAGATATTTTCAAAGACTGCAAACATACCTCTTTTACACAATCAACTGGGAACGGACAATGCATGGGATATTATGAAAAAACAGAGTCTCAAAGACTGTGAGTCGGTTGTTGAAGAAGAAGAAGAAGACTCTTTAATGGTTGACACTCGTGATCCTGGTATCTCTTCTCTTGAAGAAGATGGAAATCTATTGAATGTTTGTGCACAAGTATATGAACATATAAAACGAAAAAGAATTTCAAAAAGCGATTACGGTATTTCTTCTGTTACACTCGCGACACTTGCAACAAATATAAGAGATTCAGTAAGAACTGTTGGAGGTGTCGATGTTGTGAAACGATGCTTTAATGAAAATATTGAAAAGTGGCCAGATGCGGATGTCCAGAGCGAACCACCTAAAAAAAAGAGCAAAGCATAATATTTTTAATAAGTATTAAAAATGAGGTATAAAGATTTCGCATGTTTTATTTTAATTTTAATACTGTTTGAAATTTTGAAGACGAAATTTTCAAAAGAATATTTTACAAGAAAAAATAATGATTTTAATATACTAGTTCAAGACAAAGATGGAAACCTGCAAATAATGGAATTAAAAGAAATTTATGATACCATACAGCAAGCAATAACAGAGTGCAATAGCTATACTGATGGAAAACTAGGTAATTATATTAAAAATAGAGATGTGATTTATTTGTATAATTTTGACAAAAGAAAGTACTTGAATCACGATGCGAGCGGTGGACAAATTTTCACAGGTGGCGGTAAATGGGATCATGAAAGAATGCGGATCGAAAAATGATCTTGTAAGTCTAAACTATCATAAATAATTAATTATTGTGGTGTACACATTATGATATATGTATTATTTAATTTTTTGAATTGCAATATATTTAAAATTAAAAAATAAAAAATATGACTGTATAAAGTAAACTCTTTTATAAAATTATACAACTACATTTAGATAAGGATTACAAACTTGTATATGAAGATCCGTATTTGTAATATGACAACATTTGTCATGAGTTTTATTTTTTATATTAATTGAAAAATCATTAAAAGTAGTAATGTTTGTTGATAAACTAAAATTTCTCAATGACCACCATCGATATGAGTTTGTTTGACGATGATACATATACAACAACAAGAAATTGAATAAAAGAAGAATATATGAAAATACAGTGTTGATGATAATCATAAAACTATGTGTGTGTATTAAATAATTATAAATTGTCCACACAACTTGTAAAAGTAGAAAAATAAAACTAAAAGTAATTATTAAATTTATTGTTATTACTTTGACACTTTTAATTGTTCTGTAAATGTATTTGTGTTTACATACTGAACACTCTATTTTTTTTCCTGTTGACAATTCGTTTTCTATTAATCTTGCAAAGCACTTTTTATGAACTTTAAGATTACACTTACAGTGTGTGTATATAACGCCAGTATTTTCTAAACAAATGAAACAATGATCCTGTAAGTCCGAGTTATCGGAATCGACTAAATATTGCGATGTACACATTATAATATATGTATTATTTGATATTTTAAATTGCCAACGATCTAAAAATTATTTAAATAATAAAACGAGATGTAAATGCTGCACGATTCCAAACATCACATAAAGAGTTTAGATATTTTTTTAAATTTCCAGTCCCATACTTCCACCATTCTACATAAGGGAGACCTCTAAACTCAACATGAACTTCATTTTTCTCATAAATTGTTGGTTTAAGATTTAGCATCATATATTTCCTGTATTCTTCAGGTTCAAGGACTCTTTCATTTGGTACACAGTACTCATTTTCTTCTCGTTCTTCGCCATACCAATTCAATATAAATTCATCTTGTAAAAGTATCCATGATTTTTGTAAATATTTTATAAAGTTTTGTTTTTTTTGAAAATTTATTTCACACGACATGTGAACATGTGTACCACAGCTGTTATCATCACCTTCTA
>MDTC01084369.1_pt1 | contig 12579 bp, 10 predicted proteins | sample 811181 | NCBI WGS metagenome assembly MDTC01 (sample SAMN05326644, study PRJNA326480) | marine metagenome | isolation source: seawater | place: Pacific Ocean: North | collected 2011 | reverse complement strand
GCTTTATTTGAAGCAATTGAAAATGACATTCAAATTGATAAAGTTTTTATGGACAAAAATAATATGTACATGGACAATATCAAAAGGAATATTATTGAAAAAAAAATAAAAATCTCATTTGTTCCTATTGAAAAACTTAACAAACTAACAAGAAATAATCATCAAGGTGTTGTAGCCACTATTTCACCAATAAAAACTTTAGATATAAAAAGTCTTGAAAATGCTATAGATAATAAAGACTCTAAGTTTTTAATTCTTGATAATATCACTGATACTAAAAACTTTGGAGCGATAGTTAGAAGCGCTGAATGCCTAGGTATAAATGGAATTGTAATATCTAAAACTGGAAGCTCACCAATTAATGGTGATACAATTAAATCTTCATCAGGTGCCATCTTCAATACACCTATATACAAGCTGGATCATATTAAAGATGCAATGTTTTTACTTAAAGAAAAGCAGATTAAAATTGTTGCAGCCGATGAAAAAAGCAAAAATTCTCTTTTTGATTTTAAATTTGATAAAAAAACAGCTGTTGTTATGGGTTCTGAGGGTAAAGGGATATCAAAGTCAATATTACAGCTATGTGATAATTCATTAAAAATTCCAATGAAAGGTAAAATTGGATCTCTTAACGTCTCTGTAGCTTGTGGGATAATTTTAGCAGAGCTTTCAAAGAAACTATAAAATCCCAATTAACTCATCCAGATCATGTATTATTTTACATTTATTATGAATTCTTTCTCCGTGTGCAATAAAATGAATTGCATTCAGACCGGCATTTAATGCACCTTCAATATCTGCTTCAAGACTATCTCCTATCATCAAAGACTCTGATTTTAATGAATTAGAATCCGTTATTGCATGATTAAAAACTAAAAGGTTTGGTTTTTTCAATCCAATAGATTCAGAGTCGTAGATTTTTTTAAAATATTTTTTAATTCCAGAAGATTCCATTTTAAGATTTTGAACATCTTTAAAACCATTAGTAATAATAAAAAGATTGTAACTTAATTTTAAATATTCTAAAACCTTAATTGCATTAGGCATTAGATGATTATAAGTAGGCAAATAATTAACATAATCATCAGATATATTATTTATGGTTTTGTCTGAGATTTTAATAGATAATTTATCAAAAGCCGATTTTAATCTACTGTACCTCAAAAACTCTTTTGAAATTTTTTCTTCTCGGTATAATTTCCAAAATTTAAAATTAATTGGAACATATATATCCAAAAATTTATCATGCTCTACGTCTATTTGATAGTTTTTAAAGATTTTTTTAAAAGTAAATGAGGAGTTTTTTTCAAAATCCCATATTGTGTGATCTAAATCAAAAAAAATATTTTTAATTTTTTTCATAAATCATTTAATATTTTCAATTAATGATTTAATATTCATTGAAGAGAAATTTCCAGAACTCATCAAAAGCAAAACGGAGTTTTGAAAATCTTGATTTAAAATTTTATTAAACAATAAAGATTTGTTAGAAACAACTGTTAGGTCATTGCTTCCAAAATAATTTTTGATTGAATCTACGTCTATATTATTTACTGATCTTTTTTGCAAAACCTCACTATCAAAGTACACAATTTTAATATCAGCATTATTCATTGTACTTAAATATTGCTTAATGAACTCGCTGTTGAAACTACTCAAGGTATGTAGCTCATATACAGCAATAATATTTTTATTAGAAAATTGATTTTTTACTGCATCTATTGTAGCTTTTAATTTACTAGGGGAATGAGCAAAATCTTTAATTATAATTTTATTCTTATCTCTAAAAATTATTTCTAACCTATTACTCGCACCTTTAAAATTTGCTATTGCTGAATAAAATTCATCATCAAAAACCCCTAAAAGTGCACAAATCTGTTTTGCAGCACATAAATTTGATAAATTATGATTCCCATAGACTTTTAATGGAATATTTCCTTCACTTGTGTTAATATATGTAATACCATCAATAATCTCATGATCTACTTGATTATATTGAATTTTTCTAATGGGTTTTGTGCTATTATTAACTAAATCTCTGACTATATCATCATTATTATTAAAAACTATCACACCTCCGTCAGATACAGTCTCAATAAATTTTTCGAACTGGGTAATATAATTTTCCAGTGATGGAAATACGTTAATATGGTCCCAAGCAATTCCAGTTATCAGGGCTATATTTGAATTATATTTATGAAATTTTGGAGAATTATCTATAGGGGAACTTAAATATTCATCGCCCTCTATTAAAATAAATTCATTGCTCTCTGTTATATTTACCATATTTTCAAATCCTTCTATTTGAGCTCCTAGTAGATAGTCAACATTAATATTATAAAAATTAAGAACATGAAGAATCATCGAAGTTACTGTTGTTTTTCCATGACTTCCACCAATTACAATTCGTGTTTTTGACTTTGAAAACTCATATATTAATTCTGGATAGGAAAATATTTTACAACCTAATTTAAGTGCTCTTAATAATTCTGGATTATCTTTTTTAGCATGCATTCCAAGAACTATAAAATCGATTTCGGTATTAATTATTTCTGGATTCCAACCTATTTTTTTGGGTAAAAGATTTTGTTTTTGAAGACGTGATTTGGATGGGTCATATATTTTATCATCACTACCAGAAACTTCATATCCTAATTTTTTTAATGTAATAGCGAGATTATGCATTACACTTCCTCCAATGGCTATAAAATGAACCTTACCCTTCAATTTTTATTATTAGTTTAATTTTTTCCAAATAATATCTTTTAAATCTTGAATACCAGAATTAATAACTGAGGAAATGAAATGAGATTCTATCCCTTTTAAATTAGATTTAATTTTATTTTTTATTGCTTTTTGAACACTCTCTGAGATTAAATCGCTTTTTGAGATAACAATTACTCTTTCTTTGTCCAATAACTCACGATTATAATTTTTTAGTTCAGAGGTGAGGGTTCTATAATCTTTAATAACATCAGAAGATTCACACGAAACTAAAAAAATTAAAATGGAATTTCTTTCAATATGTCTTAAAAAATGATGTCCTAAACCTTTTCCTTCGGACGCACCTTCAATTATACCAGGAATATCTGATACAACAAAAGTATTAAATTCTCTGTGTTTAACAATTCCTAAATTAGGCTTGAGAGTGGTAAATTCATAGTCTGCAATTTTAGGTTTAGCTTCTGAAATCACGCTAAGCAGAGTAGATTTTCCTGCGTTTGGCAATCCAACTAAACCTACATCTGCTAAAACTTTCAGCTCTATTAGCAAATTTTTTTCAGCACCACACAATCCGGGTTGAGCATATTTCGGCGTTTGATTAGTTGAGGATTTAAAATTCCAATTACCAAGACCTCCTTTTCCACCAGGTACGACAATTCTCTTTTCACCATGTTCAATTGATTCAAAGAGAACATTACCAGAATCTATATCTTTTATAATTGTACCAACTGGAACTTTAATTAACTCATCTTTTCCATTAGCTCCAGAACTTCTTGATTTACTTCCATTATGACCACTTTCAGCCTTAAAATGGCGTTTAAATTTAAAGTGATAAAGAGTCCATAAGTTTTTATCAGAAATAAAAATTATATTTCCTCCATTTCCTCCATTTCCGCCGTCAGGACCACCTTTTTCTACATATTTCTCTCTTCTCAAGTGAGTTGATCCACTACCACCATTTCCTGATTTAACATTTATTTTTACGTAATCAACAAAATTATCTTCAGTCATTGTTATAATCTTCAATAACACCAATTATTCTGGACGAAATCTCTTTTAAAGAGCCAATTCCATTTATTAAGAAAAACTTGTTCTGAAGTTTATAAAAATCAATAAGTGGTTTTGTTTTAGTATCATATTCAAGTAATCTAAAATTTATTTTCTGAACACTTTGATCATCAGACCTACCACTACTTTTACCTCTTTCAAGTAGCCTCTCAGTTAAAGTTGTATTATCAACATCTAATGCAATAATTAAATCAATTTTGAGAGAATCTTTTTGAAGTAATTTATCAAGTTTTTTAGCCTGAAAAGTAGTCCTTGGAAAACCATCAAAAATAAATCCATTGCAAGGTAAAAAATTAATAATTTCTTGATTTAACATATCAACTGTAACCTGATCAGGAACCAACTCTCCTTTATCCATATATCTTTTGGCTAAAAGACCTAAATCAGTTTTATTTGAAATATTTTTTCTAAAGACATCCCCTGTAGAAATGTGAGTAAGAGAATATTTATCTTTAATTAATGATGCTTGTGTTCCTTTTCCAGAACCAGGCTTTCCGAATATGATAATATTTAACATACAATTAATAAAAAGCTAATATACCCAATAAGAGGCAATTTATTAATTATAAAATTTGAATATAAATTAGTGTATTTTTACATTAATGAAAGAAATTCATGAAATAAAAATTGGGATCATTGGTGGTGGACAATTAGGAAAGATGATTTTATCTGAATCAAACAGGATGAATCTTAAAACACTAGTTTTAGACTCAAATGAAAACTCACCATGTAAAAATCTTTGTGATAATTTTTATTTAGGCAATTTAGATAACTATAATGATATAATTGAATTTGGTCAAAAATGTGATCTTATAACATTTGAGATTGAACATATAAATATTGATGCTTTGTTTGAGCTTGAAAAAATTGGAAAAAAGGTTTATCCAAAACCTCAAACCCTTTCAATAATACAAGATAAATCAAAACAAAAACAATTTTATAATGAAAATAATTTACCTACAAGTGATTTTAATTATTATAAAAACTTAGCAAAGTTACAAGATGATGTAAACATTGGAAAAATACGATTTCCAAGTGTTTGGAAAAAGACAAAATATGGATATGATGGCTTTGGTGTAAAAGTTTTAAAGTCTAAAAAAGATATTTCAAATTTACCTGATTGTGAAATGATAATTGAAGATTTTATTCCATTTAAAAAAGAACTTGCTGTGATTGTGGCTAGAAACTTAAATGGTGAAATTAAGACATATGAAACTGTAGAAATGGAGTTTAATGTAATATCTAATCAGGTTGAATTTGTAATTAGTCCATCAAAAATTTCGAAAGAGCTAAATCTTAGAGCAAAGAAAATTGCAATTGAAGTCACAAAGAAAATTGATAATATTGGTTTATTAGCGGTAGAGATGTTTTTAACAAATGACAATAATATATTGATTAATGAAGTCGCACCTCGTCCTCACAATAGTGGACACTTTACAATAGAGGCTTGTCCAACATCACAATTTGAACAACACTTAAGGTCGATTTTGAATCTAAAATTAGGAAATACAAAACACAATGGTAATGCAATTATGTTAAATTTAGTTGGAAATGATGGTTTTGAAGGAAACGTGTTTTATGAAAATTTACACGAAGCTTTTAATGAAGAAAATACTCATCTTCATATTTATGGTAAAGAAAAAACTAGAGCTAACAGAAAAATGGGGCATATAACAATTATTTGTGATAAATTTGAAGATGCTTATAAAAGGGCTACTAAATTAAAAAACACAATAAAAGTAAAATCAATTTAAAATGGCTAAAGTTGGTATCATAATGGGAAGTAAATCAGATTATCCTGTGATGAAAGAAGCTGAAAATATTATTAAAGAATTTGACATAGACTACGAAATTGAAATTATTTCTGCACACAGAACTCCCGAAAAAATGATGGATTACAGTAAAACTGCTCATAAACGTGGAATAAATGTGATTATAGCAGGTGCAGGAGGGGCTGCACACCTGCCTGGAATGGTTGCCTCAAACTCCCCTCTTCCCGTAATTGGAGTTCCAATTAAATCAAGAAACTCAATTGATGGATGGGATTCAATTCTATCAATTCTTCAAATGCCTGGCGGGGTTCCCGTTGCAACTGTTGCATTGGATGGAGCTAAAAATGCTGGAATTTTGGCTATTGAAATACTCGGTTCATCAGATGTAAAAATCCTAAATAGAATTATTGACTATAAAAAACAGCTTGAAATTAATGTAAATAACTCAAGTTTAGATAGCTAAGCTAATTGTCAATAAAAAAGTTAAAAACTTTTTTAAATCATTCTTTTTTTATGTTATTATCAATTGCATAATCAATAATTTTGAGTTTTTATATGAAATTTTCTCAACGTCATATTGGTACTACAAAATCTGAAGAGAAGTATATGCTCGATTATTTAGGTTTAGAAAACATTGATTCATTAATCAACAAAACAATTCCTAAAAGCATTAGAATGAATAAAGCTTTAAATGTTGATAGTGAAATGAGTGAAGCTCAGTTTTTAGACCATATGTTCAAGCAGTCGCAAAAAAATAAACATTTCAAAAATCTTATTGGATTAGGCTATAATGAATCCATTTTGCCACCAGTTATTCAAAGGAATATTTTAGAAAATCCTGGTTGGTACACAGCATATACGCCATATCAAGCTGAAATAGCGCAAGGAAGGTTGGAAGCTTTACTAAATTTTCAAACAGTAATATGCGATCTAACTGGAATGGAAATGGCAAATGCTTCATTACTTGATGAAGGAACAGCTGCTGCTGAGGCTATGACCATGATTTTCTCAAATAGATCCAGAGAAAAAGTAAAAAACAATAGTTTAAAATTCTTTATCTCCAATGATACATTTGAACAAACTATTAAAGTTATTCAAACAAGGGCTGAACCACTTGGTATAAGTATTATAATTGATGATATTAAAAATGTAAAATTTGATGAAAGCTTTTTTGGTTGTTACATTCAATATATTGGTAATCATGGAAAAATTAATGACTTAAAAAAAGTTTCAAACTATTTAAAAGCTGTTGATGTTAAGTTAATAGTTGGGTCTGATTTATTGGCTTTAGCAATTTTGGAAGAACCAGCCAAATCAAACTGTGATGTGGTTGTCGGTACATCCCAAAGATTTGGGATTCCACTTGGATTTGGAGGTCCACATGCTGGTTATTTTGCAACAAAAAGTTCATATAAAAGACATATTCCTGGCCGTATCATTGGACTTTCAAAAGACAGATTAGGAAACACAGCCTTAAGGATGGCTTTACAAACCAGAGAACAACACATCAAAAGAGAAAGAGCAACATCCAACATATGTACAGCTCAAGTATTATTAGCTGTTATGGCTGGCATGTACGCTGTTTACCATGGTCCAAAGGGGATTAGATCAATTGCCCAAAAAATAAATAATCTTGCTAATATTTTAAACAACAATCTCAAAGATATTGGAGTCGAACAGTTAAACAGTTCTTTTTTTGATACTATTCACTTAAAAACAGATACCAAAAAACTTAAAAAATTAGCTGTTGAGAATAAACTTAATCTAAACTATATTAATGAAAATGAAGTTTCAATTTCTATAAATGAAGCAACTGAAATTGATGACATAGAGTTAATTTTTAATATAATTTCTAATCTGAATGGGAAAAAAAATAATTTCAATTGTAATGCAGAAAATAACAGATCGATAACCCAGTTTGAAAGAAAATCAACTTTCATGAACGATAAAGTATTTAACACTCATCACTCTGAAACATCAATGATGAGATATATAAAAAGTTTAGAAAGAAAAGATTTATCACTTAATCATTCGATGATTTCACTAGGCTCTTGTACAATGAAACTAAATGCTGCTGCTGAAATGTTACCATTAAGTTGGAAAAAATGGAATAATATACATCCTTTTGCACCCACAAATCAGGTTAATGGCTACACAGAAATCCTCAATAAACTTGAAAAACAGTTAAATGAAATTACTGGTTTTCATTCCACGACTTTACAACCAAATTCAGGTGCTCAAGGTGAATACACTGGATTAATGTTAATAAGAGCATACTTTAAAAGCATAAATCAAGAACGAAGGAATATTTGTTTGATACCCTCTTCAGCACATGGAACTAATCCGGCATCTGCTATTATGGCAGGAATGAAAGTTGTAGTCGTTGGTACTGATAAACATGGAAACATAAATGAAGAAGAGCTCAAACAAAAAGCAGAAGAAAATTCTGAAAATTTAGCTGCATTAATGATTACATATCCATCAACACACGGTGTTTTTGAATCATCAATAAAAAGAATCACCGAAATTGTTCATAAAAATGGTGGTCAAGTATATATGGACGGAGCTAATATGAATGCTCAGGTAGGTTTGACCAATCCATATTTAATTGGTGCTGATGTTTGCCACTTAAATCTTCATAAGACATTTGCTATTCCCCATGGAGGTGGAGGACCAGGCGTTGGACCTGTTTGTGTTGCAGAACATCTATCTAGTTTTTTGCCCTGTATTGAAGAATCTAGTAAAAACAAACACTCAATTAAAGCAATATCGTCGGCTCAATGGGGTTCAGCGATGGCTTGTTTAATATCATACGGCTACATATGCATGATGGGATCACATGGCTTAAAAAAAGCAACAGAAATTTCAATTTTAAATGCAAATTACATCAAGAAAAGAATTGAAAAGGATTATAAAATTCTATACCAAGGAGAGAATGGAACCTCTGCTCACGAATTAATTATAGATTGTAGAGAATATAAAGATTCTCATAATATTGGGGTAATGGATATAGCTAAACGTTTAATTGATTATGGTTTTCATGCTCCGACTGTGTCATTCCCTGTCCCAGGCACCATGATGATTGAACCTACTGAGAGTGAAAATCTATCGGAAATTGATAGATTTTGCGATGCTTTAATATCTATAAAAGCTGAAATTCTTTCTTCCTCTAAAGAAGATACTGAAAATGTATTATTAAATTCTCCTCACACTCTTGACATGATTACTGCGAACAAATGGGCTTATAAATATTCAAGAGAATATGCAGCCTATCCTCTTAGCTTTGTAAGAAATAATAAGTTTTGGCCTTCAGTCACCAGGATTGACGAAGCTTATGGTGATAGAAATTTAATATGTACTTGTTCACCTGTTGAAAATTATATTGATAGCTAATTAATTCATACTTTTATTAAAAATTTTCTATGCCTATAAAAATTACAGGGACTGGATCATATATTCCAAAAAAAATTGTTAAGAATGATGAATTTATTGGAAGAGATTTTTTTGATAAAGATGGAAATCCATATCCAATATCAAATAAAGAAATAATTGAAAAATTTCAATCTATAACAGGAATAAAGGAAAGGAGGTATGCAGATAATGATCATAACACTTCTGACTTAGCTACTTTCGCCTCTGTAAATGCAATAAAATCAGCAAAAATTGATAAAGAGGAAATAGATTATATAATAGTTGCACATAATTTTGGTGAGATTGATTCAGACTCGAACCAATATATTGCTTTGCCCTCAGTTGCAACTTTAGTCAAACATAAATTAGGAATTCAAAACCCAAATTGTGTTGCTTATGATTTAATTTTTGGTTGCCCTGGATGGGTTGAAGGCGTTATACAATCATCAGCTTATATCAAAGCAGGAATGGCAAAAAAATGCCTAGTAATTGGTGCTGATACACTTTCACGTACTGTAGATTTATGCGATAGAGACTCGATGATTTTTGCAGATGGAGCTGGGGCATCTATTATAGAAGAAAGTTCTGAAAACGGGGGGATTCTTTCTCATAAAACTGTTACATACTCAGGGAAGGAAGCATTATATCTTTTTTGTGACAAAACATTTAATCCAAATTCAAATTCACCTAATAAACACATTAAAATGAATGGTAGAAAAGTTTATGAATTTGCGATATCTGTAATACCGAACGCATTGAAACAATGCCTTGAAAAAAGTGGAAAAAAAATTCACGATGTAAAAAAAATTTTTCTTCATCAAGCAAATGAAAAATTAGATGAAGCTGTTCTCAAATACTTCTATAAATTATTTGAAATTCAAATTCCTGAAGATATTATGCCTATTAGTGTTGATGTGTTAGGTAATACTTCAGTGGCCACAATACCAACCTTGTATGATATTGTCCGAAATGAAAACTTTAAAGGTCATGAACTACAGAAAGGTGATGTGATTTTATTTGCTAGCGTTGGAGCCGGAATGAATGTTAATGCAATAACATATCAAATTTAAAATGAAATACTTACATGATGTTGGGAAATATTTTTTAATGATAAAAATATCATTTTCTAAGTCATGTAAAAGATCCATTATTTACAAGCAAATTTTTAAAGAAATTAACGATTTAGTTCTAGACTCAATCCCAATAGTTTCAATTCTTTCTTTTTTTATCGGAGGAGTAGTCGCTATTCAAATGGCTCTTAATCTTGAAAGCCCTCTTCTGTCCAAAACATTGATTGGATTTGCAACAAGACAATCTGTAATATTAGAATTTGCGCCAACATTTATTTCAATTATAATGGCGGGTAAGGTTGGATCTTACATAACATCTAGTATTGGAACTATGAGAGTAACTGAGCAAATCGATGCTTTGGAAGTAATGGGTATTAACTCCCTAAATTATTTGGTTTTCCCTAAAATTATTGCAATGCTTTTGTATCCTTTTATCATAACTATTTCCATGTTTTTAGGGATTATAGGAGGTTTATTAGCAATGACATTAACTGGGGTTCCTAGTGAAGCTTATATCGAAGGTATTCAAACAGATTTTGACGGATATCATGTTACTTACTCCTATGTTAAAACTCTTGTTTTTTCTTTTATTCTAGCTACTGTTCCAGCATTTCATGGATACTACATGAAAGGGGGTGCATTAGACGTTGGAAAAGCTAGTACGCAAGCTTTTTATTGGACATCAATAATTATCATTATTTTAAATTACATAATTACTCAACTATTACTTTCATAATGATAAAAGTAAAATCCATATTTAAAAAATTTGAAGAAAGTGAAGTTCTTAAAGATATTAATGCACATTTTGAAAAAGGGAAAACAAATTTAATTATTGGTCAAAGTGGATCTGGTAAAACGGTTTTTTTAAAATGTCTTTTAGGGTTACATGTGATAGACTCGGGAGAAATTATATATGATGGTAAGTCTTCCTATGAAATGAATGATTTTGATAAACTAAAATTGAGGAGAGATATGGGAATGGTATTTCAAGGAAGTGCTTTATTTGATTCGATGAATGTTCTAGAAAATGTAAGATTTCCTCTGGACATGCTTACTAGTTTTGAAAAAGAAGAAAAAGAGGAAAAAGCTCTTAAATTTATTAAAAGAGTGAACCTTGAAGATGCAATAAACAAATTACCTGCTGAACTTTCAGGCGGAATGCAAAAAAGAGTTGCAATAGCAAGAGCAGTTGTTATGAATCCAAAATATTTATTTTGTGATGAACCAAATTCTGGTCTTGATCCTAAAACTGCAATTGTAATTGACAAATTAATTCAAGAAATCACAAATGAATTCCAAATAACTACTGTTATAAATTCACATGATATGAATTCTGTAATAGAAATTGGTGAAAATATTGTATTTCTAAAGGAAGGTTTAAAGATCTGGCAAGGCACAAATAAAGAGATATTAAATTCTGGTAATGAAGAAGTTAATGACTTTGTATATTCTTCTGAATTAATAAAAAAATTAAAATAATTTAATTGTTCTCTATTATAAAATCATCACTTTCAAATTGAAATTCTAACCACCTTCTTAAACTTGAATTAAGCCTTTCTGTTTCTGTACTTAATAATGATGAATCCCATTTAACATTAACGACTAATATTTTTTTTGTTGAGTTAAAATCCGTTCTAATTTTTTCAAATATTTCGAATTGTTTTAAGTCTGGATAAATAACACTAGCTTCTTTAGCAATTTGATCAAATAATAATTTCTCCTTACTAAGCTCTTTCAATTCTTTAATTTCTCTACTAAGTTGTTCAACTTGTACAGTCTTTTCAACTAATTCTATAGAATCTCTTAATCTAAGCTCTCTAATAAAGGAGTTTGAATTCATATTTAATTCTTGCTGTTTAAAAACAAGCGTAGTTTTATCTAATGATTTATAATTCTGAAGTTTATTTTTTAATAAAGATATAATATCGTCTGACAACGGTTTCTGACCATAATTATTTAAGATTATTTCTTGATTTTCAAAATCAGAATTAGCACTTTCTATCAGATATTTATAGTTTGCTATACCAACTAATTCGTCATTTAAAAATAATTTGGCTTGTTTTTCGAAATTTGCTTTATTAACAGCATTTACAAAAGTAATAATTGGAAGAATCATTATTAATAAGGAAATAAAAGTCAATATTCTATTTGTTAATTTTCTGTTAGATGAGTTTGTGTAATTAAGTAATGGAAATTGCAAAAACTTCAATACTAAATAAGTTGCAACAATAATGTACATTGAGTTTATGATAAAAAGGTACATTGCTTTTACTGCTAATTCAATTTCATAAATAGCTAGATAAAATCCAGCTGTACACAAAGGAGGCATTAAAGCAGTAGCAATTGCAACTCCAAAAATTGCAGTACTAATATTTTCTTTTTTTGTTTTAGCTATAATCAATGCTAAACCTCCAAAAAAAGCAATTAATACATCTCTAATATCAAATTCAGTTCTTGTTAAAAGCTCTGATGATTGATCTTTGATAGGAAATACTAAAAAGAAAATGAAAGCAGTTAAAACACTTATTAAT
>MDTC01023792.1_pt1 | contig 12582 bp, 11 predicted proteins | sample 811181 | NCBI WGS metagenome assembly MDTC01 (sample SAMN05326644, study PRJNA326480) | marine metagenome | isolation source: seawater | place: Pacific Ocean: North | collected 2011 | reverse complement strand
CTTCTTTAGCAAAAGGACATGCAGGTAGATTGTTAAATTCAGGTAAGTTTGTGCTAAGTCTTTCTTCTATCCATTGACGAATTTCATATTCCATAATCAACTTGTTTACCTTTACGTTTAATATCTAGGGTTAAGCAATGCCAACCACCGTCCCAAAAAAATCTATGCCTTAGGGGACACACCACAGGCTCTATTTGATATTTACGTAAGTTTTCAATTAAATGTGGGTTTTCTGTGTTTACTACAACATGTCTTTCATCTAACACTAGACAGTTTACATCGAATATAGTTTCTTCTACATATCCAGTCCAGTCATGTAAAAAACTTTCTACAAACGCAGTGAATTCATCATTGTTTTCTTCTTCAGGCACCCACCACTTGCCTTGATTTTTGTGTTTCAAGTCCTTCCAGTGTTGTACCTTTGACCAGTTTGGATCTTCAAACCAAATTATTTCCCAACCTTTAAATAGATCCTTGAAAGGTTCTAAATCTCTGCTGGCTACAACTACTCCTGGCCTAATGACACTGAACACGGAATCATTATGACCACCTATAGATAATTTTTTATATTTGAATTCGGGATATTGTGTTTCTAAAAAATCTTCAACAACAGTTGGTACTTGCCAAGTATCAACAAGACAAGTTTTTCCTATTCTAGTAAGATTAGGACTACAAAATGACGATAACATAAACCCTTCGTCTTTTTTATACTTTGCAATATTGTTTGGTGTAACTTCTATGTTATTTTTTCCAAGGAAATTTTTTAAACTTCTATTACTACGTTCAAATTTAAATTTGCCGTCTTTTATATCACAATCTATATTTTCTTTACCAAACCATTTTTCGTATTGAGGCAGTAATTTTTTTGTTGCAAAAGTCCAAGGATCTGTAGCTAATAATTTATTACCCATTACAATACAATCATCTCTTGGTTGTAAAGGAGGATTCGGAACAAGACTAGGACTAACACCAGTGCTCCAAAAATTGTCATCATTTTTTTCTTCTTCGTCTCCTACATTTTTCCTATAACCTAGTTCGCCATTTACATTTACATAATCTAATATACTGTCTTTATATCCTAATTTTTTTACATCTGGTTTGTAAACTTTGATATTATGACTCTTCATTGTATTTTCAAAATTTTCTAAATCTTCATTGGTATCATCAATAATTTTTTTCAATGCATCCTTTGCTCTTACATTTTTTACTGCATCAAAAAAATTACTGTCATAACAAGAACCTACTACAAGTTCTTCTAAAGGTTGAAATTCATCCCAACTATTAATTTTATTCATCTGGGTAGTCCCTGTATAAGAAATGCTGTATTGTATCTACATCTACAAGATGATTAAATCCAATGTGTTCATCCTCTATGCTTTCTTCATTACTAATTACACTGGACATAGCATCGTCTAGTTGTTGCATATTTTTAAATTCCATATCTATTCTAAATTCTGGAAGATTCATAGATCTAAAGCCTAATTTACATCTAGTAAGTCGATAATTTTCAATCCGGTTCATTTTGACCATTTTATCTAAAAATTTTTTCATTTTTGTAGTAAAATCTTTTGCATTAGAATTACTAGTATGATCGGCGTATATAGTGTATATGTCCATATGTAAATTATGCTCTTTTATGTAGTGGTAAATATTTATTGTTAATAAATGGAGCAAATATTAGATATGGTTTGGAATTCGGTATCTTTATTAAGAAAACACACAAAGCAAATAGTAAAACAAGTCACAGCAGAAATCTCAAATAAATATCCTAATAGAACAGTGTATTTCAATAAATGTAGTAGAGATTTAAAGTATATTTTTACTGCTATTGCAGATTGTTTGGAATCTGATAATCAAAAATCGTTGATGTATGTAATAAAAAATTTTTTTAGAGGTGGAGAATTACGTCTACAAAGTATTGATGTAGAAATAGAAGCATACAGTATTGCAGAAAATAAAATTCACAATTTATTTGATGCAAGTAACATAGATCCTTTATTTAAACAAAAAGTAACAGATTGTTTTGATATAATAAAAGAAAATTTTAAAAATGGTTACACTGATACAACTTATCCTGATAACTCTTGGACACAGATGTTAGAAGCGAAGAAGCAGTGTGCAACCTGGAGTGATAAAAAAGTAGATAAAGAAGAAATAGAAAGTATACTAGATGATATACACAAACACTGTAATAGTAAACAAAATAAAGTACCTTATGAAATTAAAGTAATGGATTGGTCTAATACAGAAATGCGAGATTTACTTTTTCGTCATGCCCGCGACGAAGAATCACCAGAAGGTAAAAAGATAACCCATTATAATACACAAGTGCTGGCTCCTTATGTGTTTTTATTCTTTGAGAGAGATGACAATACATATGATGAAAGAGATCTATTAAGGATTTCTAATTTAGAAATAGGATTAGCTGTTCAAACAGCGGCTTTAAGTGCAGTATCTAAAGGCTTGAGCGTAGGATTTTGTAAATGTTTTAATGATAGAGATAGACAAGAATTTCACAAAAAGTTTAATGTGTTTAGTTCGCCTAGTGTTGTTCTAGGAATTGGATATTATAAAGAAAACAAAACACAAATAAATTATCATACACAAAAACAACATCAGGCTTGGATCAGTTCAACTGTTCAAGAAGGAAAACATATTAAACCTGCAATGTATGATTATGTAAGTTATGTATAATTACGAAGATATTAAAACAATCCATTTAGAAGTGACACAAAATTGTCAAGCCGCATGTCCTATGTGCGACCGTAACATGAATGGCGAAGGGGTCAATCCGCATATTAATCTAGATGAATTAAGTTTAGAAGATTGTAAGAATATTTTTACACCTAAGTTTATTTCTCAACTTGATACTATGTTCATGTGTGGCAATTTAGGAGATCCTATAATTGCACGTGACACATTAGAAATTTTCAGATACTTTAGAAAACACAATCAAAACATGTGGCTAAGTATGAATACTAATGGAGGAGCTAGAGATGAAGAGTGGTGGATGGGACTGGCAGACATATTTGCTCGTCGCGGTGCTGTTATTTTTAGCGTTGATGGCTTACGATCTACAAACCACTTATACCGCCAAGGCGTTGTTTGGGACAACGTCGAACGTTCCATGAAAGCATTTATTAAAGGTGGAGGCAGAGCTCGTTGGGATTACTTAATTTTTGAACACAATCAACATCAAGTAGAAGAAGCAGAATCTCTTAGTAAGGAATGGGGTTGCGAAAAATTTATTGCTAAAAAAACTGGCAGATTCATTACTACACAGTCTAAGAAAAAAGATACTCACCAAGCTGTAAATAAAAAAGGAAAAACTACAACACAACTTAAAAAACCTGAAAAAAAATATCAAAACAAAGCGTTAAAAAAACAAGATGTAATCATTAACAAGTACGGTAGTATGGATGTTTACTACGATGATGCTCCTATAGTTTGTAAAGTTAAAAAAGAAAACAGCTTGTTCATAACAGCTGAAGGTTTAGCTTTGCCTTGTTGTTGGACAGCAGGACGTATGTATAAGTGGTGGCATGAAGATCCATATGTTGAGCAAATATGGACTCATATTGATATTGCAGGAGGCAAACAAGCATTAGATGCACGACAAGGCCTTGACAAAGTGTTTGACACAGGAATTTTTAATACTATTCAAGATAGTTGGAAATTAGATAGTTGTAATTTGGGAAAATTAAAAGTTTGTGCAATGAAGTGTGGAGCAGAATTTGACCCATTTACGGAGCAATTTAAATAATGCATTACGTTGAACATCCTACAACATTACAAATTGAAATTTCATCAAATTGTAATTTGTGTTGTACAGGTTGTTGTCGGGTAGACGAAAATAGTTATGACATAAAGCCTAATAAATTTATTCCAAAAAATAAATTTTTAAGTGTTGAAATATTTAATAACCTTGTAAATGATCCTGCACTTAGTAAATTAAACAAGATTGAATTTTGCGGCACAATAGACGACCCACTTACTCATCCGAATTTTTTAGATTTTTTAAAAATTCTAAAGGAAAAGAATATTTCGTCTCAAATACATACAAACGCAAGTTTACGTACACCTGAATATTGGAAAAAAATAGCAGATTTGACAAAACATGACGGACATACTTGTGTAAAGTTTAGTATTGATGGTTTAGAAGACACCAATCATTTATACAGACGTGGAGCTAATTGGAACAAAATTATGGAAAATGCTAAAGCATTTATAGAAGCAGGAGGAAATGCGTGGTGGCAAATGATTGTTTTTTCTTGGAATGACCATCAAATAGCTACAGCACAAAATTTAGCTAAAAAAATGGGATTTAACATGTTTAAGTATAGGCATGATAGGAGTAGGTCACCTAATGCAATCCAAGCTAAAGAAATGTCTGCTAAAAATTTTGGTACTAAAAAGACTAAAACTTACGAGCAACGAGTAAGATCTATGCAAACAATGTTACCTTTAAAAATTGAATGTTTTTCACAAAAAGAAAATTATTATTTTATAGGCCATAATGGTCAAGTTTGGCCTTGTTGTTTTTTAATGAATGCAAATTGGTCTACATTAACTCTAAGCGAAGAATATAACAATAGATTTGAAGGAAATTATGGAAAACATTGGAATAATATAAATTACAAATCATTTAGTGAAATATTAAAATCACCTTTTTACACAGAAGATTTAGTTGATAGTTGGAAAAGTAAAAAACACGGATCAGGTTGTAAAGACAGAGTTATAAGATGCACAGAAACTTGTAGTGTAAAAAGGTTAAAGGATAATCCTTTAGCAGATATCTCTCATGAAAATTGTATATTATAATGCTCTAAGTAAAGGTCTTACACCTACAGGTTTTCCTTCTTTGGTTTTTGCTAAATGAATTGCTTTTGTCTGATAAAGATCAAAATCTTTGCATACTTTTTCATATTTTTCTTTATACTTGTTCCAAAAATATTCAGGACCTATATGATCTATAAATTTTATACCCAGGCTTACAAGGGCTTGACTATTCATGTTAAATTCATTCATTAATGTGATTGAACCTGAGGGTTTTTCTCTAGCATATCTCAATCCAATTCTATTTCCGCCAAGTCCACCTTTACTCAAACTGATGCCCACAGTTTTGATAGCTGGATGATTGAAATCAAAAGAAATGTGTCTGATACAACTTATCCATGCACCATCAATATGCACAGAAATATTTTTCTTATGTGCAGAATCTAATATTTGCTCCATGTCAGGATGTACATCTCCGTAAAACGGAAATGGCATAGATATTAATAACTCTTTGTTAGGGTCTAGTGTTTCTACTGTAGTGTATTTAATATCATTGTTAAGACGCCAATGATACTTGTAATCGTTTTCAAAAATTTGTAAACTACCACACCTTTGATACAAATCATCAATATATTGTGTGCAACCATTTATAATATCTCTGTGTTTAAAATTTTCTAAACCAAAAAATATACTTAATTTATGATTCTTCATATATTCATCAAACTTTTCTTTAAATAATTCGTCTAAATTGTGTGTATGTACTGGATTTTGCTTGTAAAACCCATCATAAAGTTCGTTTATTTTTTTATCGTACATAGGCTGTGGTCTAGTGTGTTGCAACCATTCTTTTGTGTACTTTCTATTTGTGCTGTCTCTCATAGTAATACTTATATGTTATATGCGTATATAAATATAATAATGAAGCCGTGTATTTTGCCTTGGATAAATTTTAGCACAAATACATTCGGCAGACCCAGAGTCTGTGGATATAGCAGTGTGAAAACTCCTACTAAACTAAAAGACAGTACTCTTTCTGTTGAATGGAACAGTGACTATTTTAGAAAAATTAGGAAAGATTTTCTAGCCGGAAAGTGGCCAGAAAATTGCAGTCGTTGTGAGTATGTAGAAAAACTTAAAGGTGTTAGCAAAAGACAAGACGAAAATGGTTTTTGGTTTGATCAATACAAACATTTAATTGATCAAACAAAAGAAGATGGTAGCGTGCCGTATGACCCGCCACATATAGATGTACGCACAGGTATGATATGTAATTTAAAATGTATTCATTGTGGTACAGGAGCAAGTAGTAAATGGCAGGAAGATAAATTACTTTTAGATAAGTACCCCAACACAGAAAACTATAACATAGATAATAAATGGATTGAACAGCAAAACGAATTTTGGAATCACTTACGCAGTAAATGGCATGAAACAAAAAGATATAATTTTTTAGGCGGTGAAAGTTTTGCAAACAAAAGGCATAACGAATTTTTAAAAGATTTATCAGAAACTGAACATGCAAAAAATGTGCATCTTGCATATGTATCAAATGGGACACTTATAAATGAAGATAGGTTACAACAATTAAGTAAATTCAAACATATTGTTATGAGACTTAGTATAGATGCTTTGGAAAGGGCAGGTGAATATTTTAGATTTCCTATAAAATGGGAAACGTTTACAAAACAGCTTAAAGTAATTGATAATTTTGTTGCAGATAAAAATAATTTTGATATAGGAGTACAATGGACTTGTAGTAACGTAAGTATGTTTTATCTTATAGACACTTATGATATAATTAGAAAAGAATTTCCTAACATTAAATTTTTATTCTGCAATCATGTTGAATGGCCAATTCACATGAGTGCTCAGGTGTTACCACTTGAATTAAAAAATAAAATAAAAGATAAGATTGCTAATTATAATTTTAAAGAAAGAGATTTAGAAGATTATCCTTTTTATGTTAATCATATGATGGAAAAAGATTTATGGGAAGAGCACGGCCATACATTTATGAATTATCTAGATGATTTGGATACTGCAAGAAAGATTAGTTGGAGATACAATTTTCAGGAAATGGAGTTAGATAAGTATGATCCAAGATAAACCATTATGTTATGCTCCTTTTATAGGAATGTATGCAACAGGATATGAGCAGTATGCACCTTGTTGTGTTGCAAAAAAAGATACATATGAAAATTTAGATCCAGCTGATTATTGGAAAAGCGAAGAGTTACAAAAAATAAGAAAAGATTTACTTGCAGGAAAATGGCCAGACGCATGTGCTTTTTGTAAAAATAAATCTGACAAAGGATTAAAAAGCGAAACATGGATATGGGACAAGCATATGTCTAAAGTAGATGTTGAGCTAGATATTCAATATGGTAACACTACAAAAGGACCTATGTTTTTAGATTATAGACCTAGCAATTTATGTAATCTTAAATGTAGAATGTGTGTACCAAACGCAAGTAGTCAAATTACAAAGGAATTTCAAGAAAATCCTGAAATGCAAAAATGGTTCAAAGCACCAGAGAAAATTGTCAAGAATTTTGATTTGTTTAAAAATTTTACAAATAATATACAATTAAAACAAATAAAAATTTTAGGAGGAGAACCTACACTTGACCCATTAGTATTAGATTTTTTAGAAGCAATAATAGACAATTATGATACATTGCCTGCACTTAGATTTACTACAAACGGTACTAATCTAAATAAACGTTTTCGTAACATAATGGAAAAGTTTAAGGATATTCATATTGTGTTTAGTGTTGATGCAGTCGGAAGTGCATATGAATATATAAGAACAAATGCTAGTTGGAAAAAAACAAAAAAGATTATTGAAGAAATATTTGAAAAAGATATGGCAAAAGTATACGGATTTAACATTGTGTTAATGCCTTATAATATATTTCATTTAACTGATTTGCTAAAATGGTTTAAAGAGTTACAAAATAAAAATTATGATTTTGAAACATTCTATGAATTAAGTGAAGGTTATAATACTGAAATGAGTAGTGTGTTACCTGATCATATGTCAAAAGCAACTCAATCATTGATTGATTGGAGTTTTGAAAATAATTATGACATAGATGACATTTTGAAATTGCTAGAATCAGTAACTTTTAATACAAAAGCGTTTAATTATTTCAAGGAGTATAATAATAGTTTAGATAAAATAAGAAAAACTTCTCTTTTAAATTTAGATAAAAGGTTTGCAAATTATGCCTAATTATAAAAATAAACCTGATAGTTTTTTACAAAAGAATAAGTCAATCTGTATTTTGCCTTGGATTCATACTTCTGTAAAACCCAATAGTGAAGCAAAACCTTGTTGTAGATTTCAGCATTATTTGCCTGAGCATAAAGATATAAAAAATATAAACGTAGTTGATTACAAAACACCACAAGACATTTTACAAAGTGCAGCTTATAATGAGTTGCGTGAAAAAATGTTGCGAGGTGAATTTATTCCTGGGTGTAGCAAGTGTTATAGAGAAGAAGATAGACATGGGCATAGTATGAGAATGGGAGAATGGAGTCTCTATGATTCAAAAAAAATAATCGAAAATGAAGATATTGGATTAAGATACTTGGAGGTAGCATTTGGTAACTATTGTAATTTAGCTTGTAGAACTTGTAATTCTGAATTATCAACAAATTGGTACGATGATGATATTATTTTATCTAAAGATAAGGGGTATATTGATAGAAAACCGTGGAAAAAAGTCACTGATGTAGAATATAATTGGCCAAGTAACGAACTTACAGAATTAAAACAAATTAAATTTACAGGCGGCGAGCCTATGTTGCACCCTAACTTTATAAAATTTATAGATATTTTAATTCAAAGCGATCTAGCAAAAAATATAAAATTAGAAATTTTTACAAATTGTAGTTGGGTTCCTAAACAAAAAGTATTAAGTAGGCTAAGCAAATTTAAGGAAATAGAAATTTGCATGTCAATTGACGGTTTTGGAAAACTTAATGATTATTTACGACATAAATCAAAATGGGAAATAGTACATGACAGTTTAAAAACTTGGTTAGATTATGACAAAGAGAATCCTAGAGCTAATGCAGTGCTATCTCCTACAATTTCAGTATATAATATATTTGATATTTTTGAACTAATGGATAATTATGCAAAATATAGAACAGAACGAAAATTAAAAACAGATCGTAGTCATTTGGTCATATCAACCGCAGTATATCCTGAATATGTTGGTTTTAGAAATATAGGAGATAAAGTCCGTGCAGTAGTACATTTGGAAAAAATTTATAATAGGTATACTAAAGATTTAGCAAATTACGATTTACGTTTTAAATTAATTACTAGAGCTTTTAATAAAATAAAAAACGAAGTTGAAAAAGAAACAAATGGTGTGCATCCTAAATTTTTAGACTTTATTAAAGACTTAGATGAAATAAGAAAACAAAATTTAAAGGATTATATTCCTAATTTATATAGATATCTTGAAGATTGTGGTTGGATAAATTATGAAAAAAGATAACACATTTTGTATTATGCCATTTGTGCATCAAAATCTAAAACAAGAAGGTAGAGTATGTGCTTGTTGGAGAGCTCAAGGAGATCTTGGTAATAGTACAACAGACAGTCTGCTTGACATATTTAATAGTTCAGAAACAAAAGAGCTTAGACGTGCATTGCTTAATGGAGAAAAACCAGAAGGTTGTAGAAGTTGTTGGGATACCGAAGATTCTAATGTAGAAAGTACAAGACAACAATGTTTTACAAATTGGAAATATGAATACAATACAATTAATTTTGCTGATGGATCAAAAACTAACGATGATGAAAATACAAAACAATTAGAAAATTATGTAAGAAATAACATAAAAGAAGATTATAGTTATCCTGTTGAAAATTTAAAAAGTATAGAAGTAAGATTTGATAATATTTGTAATTTAATGTGTAGGCATTGCAGTCCTGTTTACAGTAGTTTATGGGAAAAGGCAGTGAAAAAAATGCCTGCTTTACAAGATGCTTCTGCAGGAAAAAGAAGAGAAGAAACACATATTAGTTTAACAGATAACATTGTTAATGAAATAGAATATCTTGCTCCAAATTTACAAGAAATTTTAATAACAGGTGGAGAACCTTTATATCATTCAAAACATTATGAATTTTTAAAAAACTTAGAACCTTATGCAGAAAACATTACCTTAAATTATAATTCTAATTTTAGTACATTAGAGTACGGCGGCAAAAATATTATTCCTTTATGGAAAAAATTTAAAAGAGTTGGTGTACTTGTAAGTCTTGATGCTTATCCTGACATTTATTCATATATAAGAGTTTATGGAAAAATAGATAAGGTTGAAAGTAATATTAAAAAAGCAAAAAAAGAATTAAGTAACCTTGCACTACAAGCAACTTGTACAACAAGTGTGTTGAATATTACGAGACTTCATCACGTAATTAGATATTATATTTCTTTAAGAACAGGAATACATGCAAGTATAGTTCAATATCCTAGTCAACTCAACCCTAGGGTTTTACCAAAACAGCTAAAAGAAAAAATTACACATGAATGGAAAAATTTTGTAGAAAATTTAGATAATATCTTGGACGAAGAAAAAGTTTTTAACAAAAAATATCGAGACTATTGTAAAAGGAGAATTCCACAAGTAGGAAATAAAATGATAAAGTATATGAATTCTGTGGATAACTTTGATTCTGATTGGAAATCATTTATTAATTTTGCAAAAACACAAGACGAATACCATAATACAGATATTTTAGATTATTATCCAGAGTTTAAGGAGTATTGGAATGTCTAATACTTTTTGTCCTATTCCCTGGAACTTTCAAGCAGTGCAAAATAATGGAACAGTGCGTGTTTGCTGTCAAATGAATATGACTAAAGGTAGAGGCACGCTATTCAAGGACGATGGTGCGCCTTATAATGCAGGAAAAGATGATTTAGATAGTGCTAGAAATGCAAAACTTATTAAAAGCGTAAGAAAAGACATGTTACAGGGCAACTGGCCTAAGGATTGTGTGAGATGTATGCAAGAAGAACAAAGTGGCTTACGTAGCAGAAGAATATATGAAAATGAATCTTGGAATTTGACAGTTGAACAAGCAAAAGAATTTACAGAAGGTGATGGTACTATAGATTCTAAAAAATTTCCATTGGTATATTATGATTTAAGGTTTGGAAATTTGTGTAATTTAGCATGTAGAATGTGCGGACCAGAAGATAGTCATACTTGGTACAAAGATTGGGCAAAAATGTACGGTCCAGAATGGGATGATACACACGGCAAAGTTAAATTACAAAAAAATTCAAAAGGTAGATGGGTAACTGATGCATATGATTGGCATTACAGCACAAAATTTTGGGACCATATAGAATCTAATTTACAAAATATTCAACATGTTTATATGGCAGGTGGAGAACCATTGTTAATTGAGCGTCATTATGAATTTTTACAAAAGTGTATTGATGCAGGTGTTGCTAAAAATATTATTATAGAATATAATACAAATTTAACAAATATTCCGCACAAAGTTTTACCTATGTGGGAAAAATTTAAACTTATAAGAATAGGTGCCAGTATTGACGGATATGGTAAAGTTCAAGAATACCAAAGATATCCTTCTAAATGGTCTGCTATAGAAAAAAACTTACAAAAAATCGATAGTATGCCCCAAAATATTTCAGCTTGGATTGCTTTTACTGTTACAAATATAAATGTCTATCATGTGCCTGAATTTATTTCTTGGAAATTACAACAAAATTTTAAAAAAATTAACAAAGGAAAAACAAAAATTATTACGCATCATGTTTGTCATAAACCTTGGTACAGTAGTATAAGAGTTTTGCCTAGTAATACCAAAAAAGATATCACAGCTCATTATGAAGATTGGAAAGAAAAGTTTGAAACATATGATGATAATACCAAGAAACGTGCATGTTCAATTTTAGACAGTATAAGTAACTACATGAATGCAAAAGATGAGAGTGATAAATTATCAAATTTTGTAGAATATACTAAAAAACTTGACACAATAAGAAATCAAAGCATTTTAGATATAGTACCTCAATATAAAGACATATTCGATGAAAAATAAAGTAAGTGATACATTTTGTTTGCTACCATGGGTACATTTAAGTACTAGGCCTGATGGCTCAATGAGAGTCTGTTGTACTGCTAACGCAAGTAGCGTAGGGCCAACTAATGATAAAAAGTATGGAGGCCAAGTAGGTATATTAAAAGATGATGAAGGTAGGCCTAACAACTTAAATGTAAGTGATTTTCAGACTGCTTGGAACAGTGAATATATGAAAAATGTTCGGCTACAGATGTTAAACGGTGAAAAACCTCCTAGTTGTCTCAAGTGTTATAAAGAAGAAGATGCAGGGCATCGTAGTAAACGCATGTGGGAAACAGATTACTGGAGTAAACGTGTAGATGTAGATAAAATTCTACAAGAAACAAATGCAGATGGAAGTGTGCCGCCTAATTTAGCTTATATAGATTTGCGTTTTGGAACTAAATGTCAACTTGCTTGTGTAATGTGTTCGCCACACGACAGTAGTGGTTGGATAAAAGATTACAAAGCAATTTTTCCAGCAGTAAAAAATGAGTCATTAAAAGAAATAATGCAATGGAAAGATAAAGGTTCTACTAACGGAAGTAGTTACAATTGGCATAAACAAAATCCTACTTTTTGGAAACAGTTTTACGAACAAATGCCAAGTATGCAACAGATTTATTTTGCTGGTGGCGAAAGTTTAATTATAGAAGAACACTACGAAATCCTTGAACATG
>MDTC01197134.1_pt1 | contig 12584 bp, 10 predicted proteins | sample 811181 | NCBI WGS metagenome assembly MDTC01 (sample SAMN05326644, study PRJNA326480) | marine metagenome | isolation source: seawater | place: Pacific Ocean: North | collected 2011 | reverse complement strand
GCTATGATGCAAGGTGATTTTAATACCGAAATTACAACTAGAAGAAAAAAACTTACAATTTTTTTTAGTGACATAAAAAACTTTACTGCTATTTCAGAAAAACTTCAGCCAGAAGATTTAACCCAGTACTTAAATGAATATTTTTCGGAAATGACGAAAATTGCTCTCGAACATGGAGCTACCATAGATAAATATATAGGCGATGCTGTAATGCTTTTTTTTGGTGATCCAACTTCCAAAGGAGAAAGAGAAGATGCTAGAGCTTGCGTAGAGATGTCTTTGAAAATGCAGGAGAGAATGGAATATCTAAAAAACAAATGGAAAAATTCTGGTTTTTTAAATCCTTTCCAAATAAGAATTGGAATTAACACCGGGTACTGTAATGTTGGAAATTTCGGAAGTGATCAAAGACTTACTTATACAATTATTGGCGGAGAAGTAAATATAGCAGCAAGATTAGAAACAGCAGGAGAAGCTGGAAAAATTTTAATGAGTTTTGAAACCTATTCACATGTAAAAGATTTAGTAGAAGTTAGTGAATTGAACTCGATAAAAATGAAAGGTGTAAGCAGAAAAGTTAAGGTTTTTGAAGTAATTAGAAGAAAAAAATCTGAAATTGAATGTGCTAAAATACTCAAGCAAGATAATATAAAAGATAAAAAAAAAATAAATAATTTAAATAGAAAAATTATAGAGATCGACAGACAATTTAAATACCTAAAAAAATTAATTGATGATTTGAATGATGTAAAGAAGCATTAAAAATGCTATGATATAGCGTAATATACACGTATAAATATTATTTGATCAATCATGAAAAAATTTAAAATAAACATAGATGATAAAATTATTGAAGATATTAGAGACTCAATATTAAAATTTAATTGGGAAAATTTGCCAAATATTAATAATTGGGATTTAGGTGTAAATAAATTCATTTTAAAAGATTTATGTGATTATTGGACTTCCAAATATGATTGGCAGATAGAAGAAAGCCTATTAAATAATTTCAATCATTACACTGAAGTAGTTGATGATCTAAAAATACATTTCGTTTATGAAAAAGGGACGTCTCAAAATTCTATTCCTCTTTTAATTAGTCATGGGTGGCCGGGATCATTTTTAGAGTTTAAAAATATTCTAGAACCACTAACTAATCCAAAAAAGTACGGTTTAGATGAGGATGTTTGTTTTGATCTAATAATGCCATCAATACCTGGGTTCGCTTTCTCTCAAGCTCCTGAAAGACCATTAGGGCCAAGGAAAATTGCAACTTATTACAATAAATTAATGACAAAGTTTTTAAATTATAAAAGTTATATGGCTCAAGGTGGTGATTGGGGAGGGGCAATATCATCTTGGTTAGGATACGATCATAAGGATTTTTGTAAAGCCATACACCTTAATATTATGATTATGAGAGATAGAAATGGCCCTCAATCAGAAGAGGAGAGGGTATGGCAAAATAAATTTAAAAAAGAACAAGTAATGGAAGAAGGTTACAGATCTTTGCAAGCAACTAAACCTCAGACATTAGCATTTGCAATGAATGAAAACCCAGTAGGTGTAGCCGCATGGATATTAGAAAAATTTCATAGTTGGTCTGATTTAAAAAACAAAACTGTACTAGATATTTATTCTAAAGAAGATTTAATAACAAACATTATGATTTATATAGTAACCAACACTTTTAACACTGCTTCTTGGATTTATTATGGTAGAAGAGAAGAGGGAGGAAGAGTTATGAATATTAAAGATAAAATTACAACTCCTACTGCATGCGCACTTTTTCCTGCCGAGTTCTTGTCTTGGCCTCCAAAGTCATACGTTGATAGAATGTATAATGTTTTGCAGTGGACCAAACATCCATCTGGTGGGCATTTTGCCGCTATGGAAGAGCCCACTTTGCTTTTAAATGACATTAGAAGCTTTGGATATAAAGTTAAGAGCATGTTTCTTTAATTAATGATTAGGCCTCTACATTTAAGAAGGTCCTGGCTGTTTGTAGGTGCTACAAATGAAGAAGATATTCACGCTTCGCTTTCCAGTGATGCTGACGTTTGTATTTTGGAATTTGAAGACTTTTGCTTGCCTAAGAACAGAGCAAAGGGAAGAAAAATGCTCCCTGAAATTTTAAAAGCTTGGAATAAATTAGGAATGGTTACTGGAGTAAGAATAAATCCATTGGAGTCTAAAGATGGTTTAAAAGATTTACAAGCTGCTATCTGTAAAGATTTAAATATTATTCTTCTGCCTAAGGTAGAGAAAAAAAAACAAGTAGAAATGTTTGTCAAAGAAAAAAAAAAATATGAGTTAAAAAATAATATAAAAAAAAATTCGATAGAATTTTTTCCAAATATAGAGTCTTCATTAGGTATAGAAAATTTAAAAGACATATTAAATAATAGAAATGTTGTAGGTGCTCTAGTTGCTTCTGAAGATATGGCGCTATCACTAGGTTTATCAAATGTAAAAAAAAATGAAATGTTGGATTTCATAAGAAAGAGGTTTCACTTAGCTTGTAAAGCTTACGGAAAACTTACTATCGATATGCCCAATACTTGGGGTAATTTGAATGATTTAAAAAATGAGCTAATTCATATAAAAAAATTGGGCATTATAGCCAAAAGCGCGGTTAAATCTTCTCATTGCAAAATAATTAATACATTCCTTACACCTAATAAATTAGAAGTTGCTAAGTCAATTAATATAATTGCCAGGTTTAAAAAAACTCTTAAAAAGGAAAAGTCTCAAATTTTATATAAGGGGCATTATTTAGAATTACCAGCATTTGAGGCAGCAAATAGATTGCTAGAAAGATATAAAAGTTTTATTGCGTATGATAAAAAAATAATAAAAGAAAAGAAAAATATTTAGTTGCTTAATAATACTCATGTTTAAATAAATTTTTGTTTTTATGTTTTTTCACTTTACTTTTAGAAGTACAAACAATTTTTGTTCTTACATCTAATAAACCTAGTGCTAATTATTATACTCATAAAAAACTATTTTTTTTCTAGTTTTGCTGACTGTTCTTCAAGAACATCTTTTAAAATATTTCTTCTGGTATCCACGATGTTGTGAATCATATTTTTTACTTCCGAAGGAACGAATCCTCTAGCTTCTAAAAATTTATCTTCATCTTCTAAAAATTCTTTGTAAAGCTCTTTGTCCCGTTCTAACTTTTCATAAAGATCTATAATTTGCTTTTTAAGATTATCATCTGTCATAATTCCTCCCTTTTTATCAATAATAATGTAAAAATTATATTAATCAACTCCAGACCAGATATGTTCACTTAAGCTGCAATTGTCTAGTTTCCATTCTTTATATGTAAAATAAGTTCTTTTATCAATTTTTATACAGTAATGAGTTGAGATATCTAAATTTTTTTTACATTCTGTTTCAGTTAGGAAAGTTTCTCTTAACAATTTTTTATTCCAATCTAAAGGCTGTAAAATCCAGACTATTAAGGCACAAGTTAACATTTAAGCAGGCTTACCTTTAATATCTTTATTTCTTATGTAAATAGGATTGGACTTCTTTCTTTCTATTACAAGTGGAGGACATTTATGTTTGTCATAGTATAGTGATTGACAATCTAGACAATAAAAACACTCATTCATATTTATATTTCCTTTTGTATCTATAGCGTCTATTGGACAAGCTTTAGAACATAGTTTACATGGATTACCACATTCATTCCGTCTTTTTAAAGGACTAGTGATTCTTAATTTACCTCCTAATACCATAAAAGCACCTAAGGGACATAAAAATCTGCAAAAGAATCTTTCAATAAATAAGCTAAAGCCTAATAGTAAAATAGCATATGCAACAAAATACCATTCTCTTTGGAACTTCATAGAGATAGAAGTTTTAAACGGCTCAATTTCTGAACCCATATTTAATAAATCAGCAGAATAAAAGCTAATAAAAACTAATAAAATTAATATTATATATTTAATGTTTAAGGCGTTTTTATTAATTTTTTCAGGTATTTTTATTTGAGGTATTTTAAGGTACTGTACAGCTTTTCCCAATAATTCTTGTAGAGATCCAAAGGGACAAAGCCAACCACAAAATAAACCTCTTCCCCAAAATATATAAGATACAACCACGTAAAGCATGAGTAAAGTGAGAAGGGGATCAGAAAGTAAAACATTCCAAGATGGATTAGTCATTGGGGCGGTAACCCACATTAATATACTAATAATAGTAATTTGTCCTCCTGCAATCCATCCTAGCCACACTAGTATCCATGCTAGGAATAAATTTCTAAAAATTTTTCTTCTAATGTCAAACTTTGATAATATTTCTATTTTAGTTAGTGCTAATGTTAGTACCACTAAAGTTACTAGTAATATAAGGAGATTATTTTTTTGGTTTTCCCATGCAGCATACCAAATTGGCTCGTCTTTATCTGCTAGCTTTGATATTCCATCGGGTTGTATAATATATTTGCTATCCAAAGTATAATTTAAATAATACTTTTTGCTCTCTTTTATTTCTTCGCTTTCAATTAAAACTTCAAGCTTCCATGGTTTTACTGGATCTAACTTCTCTTCTGCTGGAATTCTATAAATACCTACTTCAGCGAAAAAAGGCTTATCTTCTCCGTGAAGAAATCCTAAATTTCTAAAATTATTTTTTGACAGTTGAATATAATTTTCTTCTTGTTTAACTGCTAATCTTTTAAAGTATCCAGTAGCAATATTTGGTTCGCCATCTAGAGGATATCTTCCTAAAGCAGCTATAACTATTGTTGTTTCATTCGGATCTCTTCCAGCAATAAAAATATCATACCATTTATCTCCCAATAAATTTCTTCCTATTGTAGGAGTAACCACAGGAGCTAAAAAAAGATCAAGTGCTAGATTTCTATCTGTATCTTTATACCCTTTTTTTACTTCTTTTTGTTTAGCGGCAACAGGAGTATTTCCTGCAAATAATGATTTGTATCTATAAATATCTGCTACACCAGACCGATCTAAAACCAAAGGTTTATTTATTCCATCAGTTTTTAAGTCATCCATAGTTAAAGTTAATCTTGATATTGAGCCGTCTGAAATTAGTTTGGGAAAAGAGGTTTTAGTAAAGTTAATTATATCTACAACTGGATTATCATTTAATCTGATTCCTCTTGATAATGCTACGATACGAGAAGCTCTTAAAATAGCTCCATTAAATAGTACAGCACTTACAGTAGCAGAAGAAATACCATCTATAGAGCCTTCCCCCTCAGTCCTTAATAAATTTACCTTCGTAGGTACTCTTATATCTAAATTATTATACTGCTGGGTAAATTTAGGAAGAATTAGTTCTCCTTCTGGGGTATACATGCCAATTATAGGCTCTTTGTGACTAAGAATTTTTGCTCCTGCAATTTTCCCATCTAACTTTAATCCAACCATCATATCGAATGTTTGAGAAGAATAACCTTTTGAAGATGTTATATCTTTTGTTACAAAAAGATATCCAATTAATTCTCCATCTGAAAAAATACTTACCGCTGGAGGCTCTCCCGAAAGAGTGCTTAGTTTGTCAGCATGAGGAAAAAATTCTTTAGCATATGAAATTTTAACCCAATATGGGTCAGTAACTCCCCATTTTCCATCCCTCAAGCTATCAATATATTTTTGAGTTAGACTTTTTTCGATTTTATTACTTTTTTCGTCTTGCGAAAAAACAACATGGGCTGATAAGATAAGGATAAAACTAAGTAAAATATGTTTTAACAAACTATAAATAAATTCCTTCCTCTTATAAAAAGATATTAAAAAATTAATTTATTACAATTATTTTTTAGACTTTTACTTTTTAAATTCTGTAGTATAATAAAAGTTTATTAATTTTAATTAGGGAGGAATTATGAGCAGTTGGTTAAGTAATCGCGAGCAAATGCTTGTTGAAGGTGCTGAAAAAAATAATCTAGATTTGCCAGTACCTACTCAAATTGTATCTAATGGAGAATATTTACCACCTAAGCAATCTGACATGCAGAAAAAAGTTGAGAAAAGAATGTTAGAGCTTGCAGATGAAAATGCTAAGCACTTAGGATTATCAAGAAGACAATTCTTACAAACTTCGTGTGGAATGGCTACGGCTTTCCTAGCTATGAATGAGATTTATGGTGGTGGAGTTTTTGATGTAAGCAAGGCAGAAGCCAGAGATCCTGAGCTTACCTTGGCTAGAACTAATGAACTGTCAGGGCAATTTATTTTTGACGACCAAACACATTTTTTAAGAGACGATTTTCCTCATGACGCTATACTAGGATTAGGAGAGTTCGCAGCAGAGCATTGGAACCCTAAGCTTAAAGAAGAGGGATTATCATTGACTAGATATAAGTTTGAAAATTACATTGCAGAATTATGGTATAGAAGTGATACAAAAATGGCACTTCTATCAGGAGCGCCATTTGATGATCCAACATGGTGGCTATTAGGTAATGATCAAATAGTAGCGGCTAGAGATATGATAAATGACTTTGCAGGTACAACAAGAATGCTTGGTCATTCAGTTATAACTCCAGGTCAAGACGGCTGGATGGACGAAGCAGAAAGATCTATGAGTGAGTTAAAACCTAATTCTTGGAAGTCATATACAATTGGTGACCCATTGTCTCCCTCTAAGTATCCTTGGAGATTAGATGATGAAAAACTAATGTATCCATTTTATGAAAAATCTTTGAAAGCAGGTATAAATACAATTTGTATCCACAAAGGACTATTACCTCCTGACTATGAGACTTCTTTCAAGGGAGTTTGGAAATATGCAACAGTTGATGATCTGCCTAAAGCTGCTAAAGATTGGCCAGAAATGAACTTTGTAATTTATCACTCTGCCTTAAGACCATTTTTAGAATTGCCAGATCAAGCCTGGAAAGAATTTGAAGAAAGTGGTGGTTATATTAAATGGGCTTCAGATTTAGCAAGAATTCCTGAAGAACATGGAGTGTCTAACGTTTATGGAGAATTGGGCTCTACTTTTGCTAACTCAGCAGTTGCACATCCTAGATTTTGTGCTGCATTTATAGGCACCTTAGTCAAAGGATTAGGAGCTGATCATGTGGTATGGGGAACTGATACTGTTTGGTATGGCTCACCTCAATGGCAGATCGAAGCTATGAGAAGACTTGAGGTACCTGAAGATATGCAAAAAAAATATGGGCTACCTTCACTAGGTGGACCAAACAGTCTAACCAAGCAGGCTATATTTGGACTTAACTCTGCTAGAATTTATGGCTTGAGCATGAATGAAGCCACAAATATGCCAGACCTGCCAAATTTTTCTGAAGATAAGATTGCAGGCCTAGCTGAGAAATTCCGTGAAGCAGGCGGTGGACCTTCTAATAAGAGGTTTGGTTATACTAGAAAGGCTTAATAGCTATTTCATAAAGTAACTTTTAAAAGCCTCGAAATTAATTTTCGGGGCTTTTTTACATAATAATAGGGGGAAAAGTAATGAAAAAAATTATCAGTTTTATTGTATTTTTGTTTATTTCAAGCTCTTTTGCTGATGGTCATGTTATAAAAGCAAATAAGTCAATGTTATACTTTGCAGGATTATATCCAAGTTATTTGTTATATTTGCAAGGAGATATTCCTGAAAACACGAAAGACTCTTGGGTAGACAAAGAGTATTGGGCAGTTTTGGAAATAGATAAAAGCAGCAAAAATCATGGAGGTGAGGCAGTCATATTCAAACTTAAAAAAACAAGCAAGGCTAGTCCACAACCAGAGTGGTGCGTGACTCAAGGAGGAGATAAATGGACGGGAAAAGGCCCAGCCTGTTTAAATACTGATAAACCAAGAAGTATGAATCAGCTTAGATTTAAGGTAAAGGTCCAATATAAAGATACTAAGGAAAATCTTCCTAAAGAATATCGAAACTTGAACTTTGTTCAATATGAAGTTGGCTATGATGAGGAAGGCGTGTCTTTAAGTAAATTACCAGGAAGACTGCCTCCACCTAATCATGAGTTTGGACCAGTTAAACTAACCATTTTTAAATAATTATTAAACTAACTCCTGTATTTTTCAAAAATGCAGGAGTAAATAATAGATTTGATAAAAGTAAATTCCAATATAATTAAACTTTTAATTACACTTTTTATTTCTTTTTATTTGCAAAACTTATTAGCAAACAATTCTCCCACTTTACTTCAGAAAAATACTGAAAAAAAAGAAAAGTTAAGAGAGGAAGAACTAGTAACTAAGGACTTAAATATTGATGATTTAATGATAAATGAATTCATTAATTTGCAACTTGTAAAGAGTATATTTCCAGAAGCTACTAGCTATGGTGAGGTAGATACAAAAACATTATCTGTTCCTATATTTAAAGAAAATGAAGAAATAGGTTTCTTATTTGAGACTTTTGACGTTACCAGAGGTTTAGGTTATTCAAGAAGACCCTTTCATTTAGCAGTAGGAATTGATAAGAAAGGAATTTTGAGAAATGTAAAACTTTTAAAACATGTAGAACCAATTGCTATTTTAGGAAGAACAGATCAGGATTTTATAAAGTATTTGAAACAATATAAAGACATAGATTTAAAATCAGGAATTTCTTTGACCTTAGAAATGACTGGCGCTGACATAGAGGGAGATAGTGTAGCAATGAGAGAAACTGCAGGTGATATAGAATCTTTAACAAAAATAGATGGTATATCTAGAACTACTACATCATCCTTGTTGTTTATGGATGCGATTATGAGAGGTGCTAGAAAAGTAGCAAGGCAAAAAAATATAATATTAGACGAAAATGATTTAGGTAACTATGTAGATCTAGAAACTTACAAGCCACAGTTATGGAATGATTTAATTAAAGATAGTAGCTTAGGAAAACTTAATATAAAAGTCGAAGAGGTACAGAATAAGTTTGAGGCAATGAATACAAAACCACCACGATTTTTAAGATTTGAGAAATCCAATAGCGACTTCACAAATATATATTTTTCTGCAATATCTCCAGCCGGAATAGGAATTAATATATTAGGCAGAAGATGGTTCGATCAATATATTTCAGCTGGAAGAAATGTAGATGATCAAGTTTTTTACATAGCATTTGAAGGTGATTTATGGAGGAAACTTGACAACCGAATTTCTAATTCTATAAATAAGGGTAATATTATAATTTCTCAAGATAATAATGAGATTATTCTTAATAATAACTTATTTAAAGAACTCCCATTTAATCATGCTAAAAAAGGACCTTCTTTAGCAGGACAAGGTTTATTATATTTTAGCTCTAAATACAATTTTAATCCACACTTACCCTTTAAATTAATATACAAAATAAAGAATGAAGAAGATAAAGACATTAATTTTGTATTAAATTACAAGCTTCCCGAGCCCTATCATTTAAAAAGCTTCAGTAGTAATATAAATGATAAAAAAAAATTAAAATCTCTTTTTAAAATTTTTAATAATAACAAATTTGAAACCCTAATTAGTTGTATTACGGTTATTTCAGGGATATTTATTTTTTTATTTTCCCAAACCTTAAGCAAGAATAGAAAATTATTTTCTTATATAAGAATTTTGTTTTTAGGATGGGTCACTTTTCTAATAGGTTTATATTATGGAGGACAAATTAGTGTAATTCACCTAGTAAATTTGTTGAAAACTATTATTTATGGAGGAGATAATTTAATAACTTTTTTTATAGAGCCGATTATTTTTATTTTTGGGGTAACTACTATTATTTCCCTTTTTTTTATAGGTAGGACATTATTTTGTGGATGGCTCTGTCCATTTGGAGCATTTCAAGAACTTTTATCTACTGTTGCTAAAAAAGTGGGAATAAAACAATATACTGTTAGAAAAAAACTAGATGATAATTTTAGATACATAAAATATTTTCTATTATTTATAATTTTAATACTTGGCGTACTAGAACTAGAAGTTGTAAATAGGTTTTACACTATTGAGCCTTTTAAAACTGTTATCACTTTAAGGTTTATAGCACCTATATCCGCAATTTTTTGGGCTACTTCTTTATTAATTATTTCTTTAGTTATAGAAAGGTTCTTCTGCAGATACCTTTGTCCTCTAGGGGCTGGTTTAGCAATATTAGGAAAGTTTAGGTTGCTAGAATTTTTAAAAAGAAGACTAGAGTGTGGTAATCCTTGTTTAGCCTGCAATAAAGTTTGTCCTACAGGAGCTATAAATAAGTCTGGTGAAATTATTATGAGCGAGTGTTTAGGGTGTCTAGATTGTCAGGTTATGTACAATGATTACAAAAAATGTCCACCATTAGTTAAGATCTCAAAAAAAGGAGTTGTAGAGAATAAAGCCTAAGAAATTTCTAAAAAATTAGTTTCTTTTTGAATGTAAGCCTTAAATTTTAAAGTTTTACTTAACATAATAATTTCCTTTTCGCTCATAGACAAAGACGCAGTAGAAACTGAGTCGGATAGCCAGGCTTTATCAGAAATAATACTTACTGCGCGAAAATTATTGGAGCTACTACCATCTCTAGTGTTAAATATATGATGATATTTTGAATTTGGTTCAAAGCTTGTCCCGTAACCAGCTGATGTAGCAACTGCCTTATTTGTAAGTTCAACGACTTTTGCAGTATTTTCACCTTTTATTAATATATTCCAAGGTCTTTTTCTCTCAAAGAGCCCTGAGGCATAACTTTCTCCAAAATCTACTAACGTATTACTGTAACCATTTTTAGAAAGCAATAATTTTATTTGATCTGTAATCCATCCTTGGGCTATACCATTTAATGTAATAGAGGCCTCATTTTCTAGTGCTATATGATTATTATTAATTATCACATTTTTCCAATTTACTCTCTTAAGTGCAGTTTCAATTCTCAATGGATCCGGAGGGTTGGTGTTATTCTTCAATATGAAATGTTCGAAGTATAATTCCCAAAGAGGCTGAACAGTAATGTCAAATGCACCATTAGTTTGAGAAGAGATAAATGTTGATTTTTCAATAACATTTTTAATTTCTGAAGAAGGATTTGCTAAAAATTTATTTTTATTCAAACTACATATTTCTGACTGTTCATTTTGTAAATAGAAAATATTTTCATATTTGACAATCAATCTCTCTATCTCTTCGACCATGTGATTGTTAAGATCGGTACTATTAGAATGTAGCTCAATTTTGGATGGAACGCCAAGAACACTTCCAGCCCAATTAGCTTTCTTGGCATCTTTGTTATATTTGTTGTAAAGACCATAACCCAAAGAACCTAAAAATGATACCCCAAGTATTTTTAAGAATTTTCTCTTACTTGTTTTTTGAAATAACTCAATGTTGTCCATATCTTTTTATTATAGTAATAAAAAAAATAAATTTCAATTTATAAAGGTAGATGCAACTTTTATATTACTACTTTGTTTCATTTATAATATTAAAATTTGATCTAGAACTAAAAATAATATAAACAGAAATAGGTAAAAATAGAAATTGTCCAAAGACTGATTTTTTCCCTTCATTCACATTTAAAAAATCAAATGGTCCGTATGAAAAAATATTATCACCCCATGCGTAAATGTGTTGGTACATAATTACTAAAGAAATAATAAATGAGATAACACCTGCAACTTTAGTTATAATAGTAGTTAAAGGCAAAAAGTTAAAAAGACCATATAAAAGCATTATTAAAATGCCTATTTCTGATATAGCAAGAATCCATGAGAAGAAAAAAGGAAAGTTTCCAAAGAAAGGTATGGTTGTGACCATATTTACAAGTCCCTCAGCATTTCCAGATAATAAGTTATTTAGTTTCCCAAAACCATAATTAAAAAAAACTATGCCAAAACTTACTTTTAAAAAAGCATCACTTAATAAGTTAAAAATTATTTGATATTTACGCACATTTCGCATTATAAATAAAAATAATAATTTGTGAACTTAATAGTTATATTGCTTTTTTTGATAAAAATAATTTAAGCATTGGTGGTACAATTAATAATGTTAAAATTGCAGACAAACTCAATCCTCCAAGTATCACTGATCCTAAGCCTTTATAAAGCTCAGAACCCGCTCCAGGAAATATCACTAGAGGTAACATTCCAAAAATACTTGTTAAAGTTGACATAAAAATTGGTCTAATTCTGCTATTTGTAGCATCTAGAATAGCATCATTTATATTTAAATTATTATTTTTTATGGTTTGCAGTGTTCTATGCACTAATAGAATTGCATTGTTTACTACAATTCCACTTAAAATTACAAATCCTAGAATAGTAAGCATATCTAAAGGCTGGAAAGTAGTAAGGTTTAAAAGAAATAATCCTATTACTCCTCCGGCCGCAGCTGGTGGAACAGATAGCATTATAATAAAAGGATACTTAAAGCTTTCAAATAAAATAGTCATTAATAAATACACGATTGCAATTGATACCAGAAGATTTACAGCCATAGCTTTCCATGTAATTGTAAGTTCGTCAGCTGTTCCTGAAAGGTCAATTCTTATATCTGATGGTAAATTAGAATTTTTTAATGGATTTATTATTTTAGTTTTAACGGTTTCAATTGCTTCTTCAAGCGGAATATTGTCGGCAGGCTTTATTTGTAAAGTTATAGCTCTTTCTCCTTCTATGTGTCGAATTT
>MDTC01028090.1_pt1 | contig 12585 bp, 22 predicted proteins | sample 811181 | NCBI WGS metagenome assembly MDTC01 (sample SAMN05326644, study PRJNA326480) | marine metagenome | isolation source: seawater | place: Pacific Ocean: North | collected 2011 | reverse complement strand
TCAGATAAAGCAGCTTTAATTGTTTCTCTGTCGATTTCTACAACAGCATAAACTTTTTTAGCTTTGATGATAGCTTCACTATACTGAGCTACGTTTGGTTTTGGTAAAACACCTGAACCAACACCACCAGCAAAAGATTGAGGTACTGTTAATTGTAGTTGTTTACCTGTAAAATTGTATGACTTTTTAACACGTCCTAAAAGTACGTTAGCTGAATTATATACATTTTCAGAAAGCTTCTCGTACTTAATTTTAAATAATTTAGACGCATCGGATAAAGTCAATGTTCCATCGTGATGGACACCTTGAAATTGGTCTGACATAATATGTCTCCTTTAATTAAGTTTATAAATCATCCCACTCTAAATAATCTTCTTTAGATTTGGGCTCCTTTTTTACCTGTTCCTTAGGCTCAACCTTTTTTGAAACAGATTTAGATGCTGTTTTCTTAATGTCACCATAAACGTCTTTTACAATTTCCACAAGATCCTCATTATCAAAAGAAGGGTTCTCCATTACAATCTTTTGAAGGGTTTCAAGAATGTTGTCTTGTTGCGCAAGTATAGGATCAACTTGAGTTAATGCTTCTTCTGCTTTGGAGAAAGCTTGACTATGTACATAATAATCAGCTATAACAGCAGGAGTAATATTACCTTCAAATTCTCCATCCATAAGTTCCTGGTAGGCATTTTGAAAAGCCTCATCCGAGATATTGTGAGCTTCCTGAGCATTGGCGATTTCCATTTCTAGTTCCTTTTGGGAATGCTGTTCCTGGGATCGTTTCTGTTCAGACTCTTGTTGTCGCAGTAGATATTCGTTTTGAGTACGTAAATCTTCCGCTTGTAGCTGCTCTGGGCTCATTTCATTGAGTCGAAATACTTCTGGAGCTATTTGGTTTAGAAGTTCCCTCTTAAACTCGTGAGGCTTCATACCGGAAAACTCTGCAAAATATTCTAATGCTCCCATAGCATCATTACTTTTAATTTTTTCAGCAAATTTTGTTATATATCCATTAATTTGCTCTATATCTTTATCGTATGTTTCTTTATACGTTTCAAAATCTTTTCTTTCACTAGAAAACTCTTGAAACTTTTTATCATAAGACATTTTTCCACTATAATTATTGAGAAGTTCTTGTAATTCTACGTCTACTTCTTCTCCATCTACTTTATGTTTAAAGGACGTGTTAGCATATAACTCAACGTCCCCTTCGCCTTGTTTCGCAAGGATCTTTTTAATTTCCTCTTCAATCGCTTCTTCTGCAACGTCAACCTCTTTTGCGTCACCTGCTTCTTTAGAGTCTGATTTGTTCTCTTTTGGCGCGCTCTCTTTCTTACTTTTACCTTCACTTAGTAACTCTGCTCCTTCTCTGCCATCAGTTAATTGATCAAGTTCATCAAAAGATAGTACAGCAGCATTTTCATTTGCTTCTGGTGCTAAATCAACTTCTTGATTAACTTCTTGCACAGCATTTTCGTTAATTTCACTCATTGTTTTCTCCCTGTTCTGTTATTTCTGACTTATCTTCGCCTGGTATATTTCCTGTTATAGGTAATCCTTGGTTAGCTTCTCCTTGTACTATTAATCTTTGTTGCTCTACTGATCTTGGTACAAATCCGTTAGGAAAAATTGGAAAGTTAGGTAGTTCGGCTAATTTAGCTTCAAACCCAGGATTAACTTTTGCTTTTTCTACCATTAAAAATTCGTGTATAGATATATGCTCTAACATTTCCTCTCTTAACTCAGGAGGACATTCTTCTTTGAATGTACGTTCCTGTATAGCTTTTGTGTGAACCTTCCAATGTAATATATGATCTTCAAAATCCTCTGGGTCTCCTACAGGTCTACCTGCCATCATATCTTCATTCTCAGACTCAGCAGCTCTTACAGCTACAGTTAATAAATTATTCATTTTCTCAGTGTCGCCTAGATCTAGTAAGTCGATCCATCTTTCATTAGACAATAGATCTGGTTTCATTTGCATTATTTCTACAATACGTTGTATTTTACCTGCTTTAGATTCAGGTAATCCTGTACCTAACTCTAATCTAATATCATAATTTTTATTTAAATTAGCAGTATCAAAATGTCGTATGGCATATTTGTTATTTTTTCCAACAATACGTAACATACGTCCATCATCTGCATCGTAGTAATCTCCACATACAGCTAATGTCATTTTAGCAATATCTTTAATCATGTCATTATGTTTAATAACTGTTGTACTATTACGTTCTTGCTCTTGTTCATTAAGAAACTGTAAAGCTACAGCCGCAGTAATACCTTTAGGAGGTGTTCCTCTAGATACCCCTTGAATACCATATATCTGACCCATCTCTTCACGTAACATATTTCTAAAGTTATACGCTTCAGGAGGATTAGGCATCGTTTGCATCATCTGAGGAGCTACTGGACCTTGATATTGAACAATAGTATTATCATTACCTAATGATTCTATCTTACATGCGCCTCTAGGCATAACCCATTTAGAGTGTCCCATAAGATAAATATTTTTAGCTAATAAGGTAGATAAATTGTCATGCATATTCTGAATAGGTCTAACCATTTCATATTGAGATATACCATTAAGAACTTCAGGTACATCCATATCAGTAAACCTTACAAAAGGTAACTGTCCATGAGAAAATTTTAACTCACTCATCTCTAATATTACATCGTTAGTAAACTTTACATAATACCCATTTTTGCAGTATTTAGTAGCTTTATGATAAAACTCATATATTACTGTATCTTCTTCTAATAAGTGGTCTGTTAATGTGTCTGCATCAAAAGCTTTTACGTTAGTAGTTTGTTTTAACTTTTTAGCTCTATCAGGATATTCTTTTTTAAGAGTTTCTGTAGATTCTACACTTATTCTAAAGCAATACTCTACTTTATCAATAGTTTTTTGTCTTTGTAGTAATACTCTCCAGGGACATTCTATCTCATAATCTATATCACCTATATGTACTGGATCTTTAGGGTCCATAATCATAGGATTACCATCACTGCCTATTAAAGGTTCTCCTTGATCATTTACCATGGTTAAAGGTATTCCCATATCCCTAGCCTTTACGTACATAGGATGTAAATCACCTTTATTCTTATTCCATGTAATAAAGCAATAAGATTCTCCAAATATAAATGCATTACGTAACATCTTTTGACGTACTTCATCTATATTATTTATATACCATAAATGATCCATAAGATACTTAGTAGCTTTTGCAGCACTTCTATCTTCGTATTCATCATTCGTAGGTAATACATTAACAGCAGGTTTTAGACGTGATAGTTGGGATATACGAGTTTCAGTCATGTCATGTAAGTGATTGACTACAAACTTGTTTACTCTCTGAAGAAATTGTCGCTCTGATCTTCGGATATCACTTCTAAGAACCGAGGCTGCTATGCCTCTATATGTTTCTAAATTTTTTCTTATACTTGCGTTTCTAGATATTGATTGTTTCTCTAATGTTCCTACTACCTTATTACACCACGTTAATACTGCTTTTTCATCGTCTTTTTCTATAGCATGGAATGGTTTTACATTGATTTTATCAGGGCTATCTGCTGCTATATCGTCAAAAAAACTCATTTATGCTCCTATACCATACGGTAGATTTCTTCATTCTCATCTTGTTGCTCTTGATTTATTTCATCTATTACATTATCAGATTCACCAAACTTGTCTTTAACAGCTTGGTCAACTGGCATAAATTGTACGGTATGGGTTTGTTTTTCCAAACTTTTTACCAAAATCAGAGCATACAGAGTAAAAGGTAACAGAATCATGCTTAAAATGCAAGATAAAATTGAAAAAATTATTGAAATTTGTGTAATATCCATAGTTTATTCCTCCCAAGGCATTACTACGTAGGACCAATCTTTATCTTTAGAATACTCATCAAAGTCTTTTTCCATACGTATCATTGTTCTTTTGTCGTCATCTTTTATATCTTTCTTCTCTATAACTTCATTCATATCATAATTAGCGGCTGCATTTAAGTAACGCCAACAGTCAATTAAATGATCATTTTTCTTAGGTATATTCCCTTTGTCATCTCTTACATAGTTTTGACATTCCCATGTAAGCTTCTTCATGCGATCTGATATGTTTAATGTTTCATATACCATCTGATCTTTACATAGGGACAACCCATTTTCTTTCTTATGTAAATGCTTTGCTGTAGGCATAAAGTAATCTCCAAATTGACCCATTAGCTCTGTAGCAAACCAAGCTGCGGCTTCATCATATACTTTGCACCAATCATCTACTTCTATGTAAGGATTTAGTTCCTTCATCTTAGCCTTGATCCTAGGATATATCTGGCGAATTGTTGTATTAGATTGATCAGTTTCGTAAATCTCATCAAGAAGATACACCTGTTTAGTGAAAGGATTAATAGCAGCAAAAAGAACGGCAAAACAAGTAGTGGAGCCAGGATCAGTAATGCAGTACCAATCAAGCTTCTTAAGATCCTTTCGTATATCATTCATTACTCCTGAAAATCGTTTGACTTTTTTGGCATCAAACATGGGGAAAATAGCGTTCCTTCCTCCCAAACTAATTTCTCCAAAATACTCTCGTTTGATAACATCATTTTCACCACGTAGCCTGAGCTTTTCAATTTCCCTGTCGATCTCCTCTTTAGGCATGTGGGGGTTATCATAAGATGAGGCGATAATGTGTGCACAGTCTTGTCTACTAAGACATTCATCAGCAAACTCCATATATTGTTCTTGGTTACGGTCGCCTGGCTTAGGCGGTGTACCAATTATTATTAAAGGTGCTTTACGAACAATACGGTTTGGGTTCATCTCAGTATGAAACATACGATGAAATACTTTAAATTCGTCATATACGACAAAATCAGGTGTAAGTCCGTTAGCAGCAGCCCAGTTCTCTGAACCAACAATTTTTATTGTACTGTTATTTTTAAATGTTAAACGTGAATCAGTATTAGCTACACTTTTTATATATTTTTTTAAAGGTTCTGCTCCTCCTGGTAAGAAACGTCCTTTATCATCTTTTTCTCTACCAAATTGACTTAAACGACCATTATGCCATACAAGTTCTCTACCATGAGCTAGTTCTGGAGTTATATAGTAGCAAGTAGAACCAGGATGTAATAAAGCATGTCTCCATAACATGTAAACAGCGAAGTCTGTCTTACCCCACTTACGTCCACACTGAATAAAAACGGTATTAACATCTCCTTGTATAAGAGGCATGCCTACTTTTACTTGTCCTGTGTGTGGAGCCCAATATTTATGCAGATCTTCCATGATTTGCAGATACAGGGCATCACTAGGTTTTAGATCTATTAAACTCATCGTCTTCTAGGTATCCTTTCGTATCTTGTCATACCTATAAAAGGACATTTAGATTCATACACCTTATAACTACCAAAAAATGTATTTACTTTTCTACTAGTTTCTTCATTAACTAATTTTTCACTACATCCTACTACCACAATTGAGTCTACAAAATTTTTCTTTACACAATCATATCCATGACACCAGTATTCATCTTTTGCATACGATTGATATTTTTCTAAACTAAGTCCCATACGTTTAGCATTAACTTTTTCCATAGATTGTACAATACTTGTCCACAATTCTAACTGTTGTTCTACATCACCTTTATTAAATGTACCTCTAAAGCCTCCGGCTGCCCTATGCGCCATAGACATCATATTAGCTACACCATATCTCTTACCTGGACAGGCTTGAAGAAAATGGTGTGCCATAGAATGAGCTTTTATGGCTACGCACTCCACATTCCTAGGTATCGTAGCAAATAACTGAACAAAATTGAGCCCATAGTGGACAGAACCACCAGGACTATCAAGAACAAGATATAACGTGTCCCCTGGCTTAGTTTTGAAACTGAGTTTGAGCAGATCTCTTGAAGCTTTAGCAACGCTTTGAGCATTTACGACCCCCTTGAATACAACATGGTTATTCTCTGTTAGTGTTATCTGACTCAGAGCTAATGTCGGAATCAGAAGCATTAGTGCTAGTAGTAGTTTCATCTGTAATCTCCCTAAAAGACGCATCCTCGATGTAGAATGGGTCGTTTTTTAATTTTGCCTTCAGCTCTATTACCGTAGAAGGCTTATGTTCACTTATGATATCGGTAGGCTCTCCATCATCTAGTCTGATTATACGATCAATCTCAGACACAATGTTGGTAAGCAATCGAGCTTCATGTATTGTTGGTGGTTTATCTCTTTTCTTTAGGTCTTCTATAGCCCTATCTACGCAATCAAGCGAATTTGATGTAAGATTTACTAAGATTGCTCTCTTGTTATCAGCCAAATCTCGCAATATTTCTTTACGTACTAGGTTACGCTCTTGTTCCCACTTTTTTTTATGATATACCAATGTCCTATATTTAATATTTAGTACCTTAGCTATTTCTTTTAGCGGCTTGAAGTCCATAAACATGGATTTTGCAGTACTTAGGTCGTACTTTGACTTAATTTCGCTCACTTAGGTACTCCCATAGTTCTGGATTATCTACGATTAATTGCATTAACACTGGAGATATTAATCTTATAAGATTTTCTTCTTTATCATAAGATTTGCTATCCGACTCAAAGTTAAATATGGCTTCTGCCTTATCTTCCATTACAACGTGTAGTAGTTCATGTAGTAGTGTTTCCCTGGTAATTTCTTTATTCTTACATTTGTATATTGTTACTACTTTATTATGCGAATCCGTCTTACCATACATTTCTTCGGCTTCCTCCTGACTCCAGTATATTTGCCAATTATAGCATCCTGATTTAAATTTAGTTGGTTTGCGCATTTTCTCACCTTAGCACACTATATTGCATAAGTCAATAGACGGACTGCCCCTTTTTACACACTTCGCTTCGCTCGCATGTAAAAAAATCTACGCTTACGCATGTCTGTGGGGGAGTGGTGTCTCTATTCCAGGTAAAATGACATACTGCCTAAGCTAGCGTGATTACGGGGGGTTACGTGTCTAGGGGTAGCTAAAAAATATAGAAAAAATGTGTGAATGAGGATATAACTATGTTTTCTATCTCATATATATTTGGTGGGGGGTGTGTTTCGAGGGGGCTAGTTTAGGCAACAAGCAGAGCTGGCACGAGACTTGCTAGGATTGTTTGGGCGCGAGAGAGGTCAGCTTTATTGGCACAAGAATTGCATAGACTAAGTTGGCACGAGATATGCATAGACTTGCTTGGCAAGAAAACACTGGATTTCATACTATAATGATATGATAAAATATTACGATTTATTTTCTTTTTATAGTTGACACGAAGCATCATTTATGAAATAATTAGGTAGAGATAAACAAGAGGAGGAAACATGTTTAATTTACAATTTATACTAGATATTATCGAAGCAGCAAAAGCAGACAAGAACTATGATGAAGTAAATGCTGTAGAGATTGCTAATTTATACGGGAGAGACCTTCAAGAAGTTAAAGATGATATTATCGTTAAAAGAGCGCACTTAGAAGAAGTAAAGAAATCTAAAGAGTCTTTAAAAGTTTTAAAAGGTGAGCTTGACAAATTAGGATAAGTAATATAAGTTAATGCAAGACATCAAACTTAGGGAGGTTGACATGTCCGACAAAACTCAAACAGTATCAATTAACATTATCAATTTACCACCAATACCTACTGAGGTTGAGGTTCAATGGGACGCAGAGGTTCACGAATGTCGCAGAGCTGTTGAACGCACATCTTTATGGTGGAATCAGATTAAAAAACTTAATAACATAGCATAACTTAGGAGGTTATAAATGAATATTTTTAAACAATTCGCACTTATTTCAGCAGAACTCAAGGAATTATCACCAAGAGAGAATGAAACTCGTACTAATCAATTGAAACTTATGTTAGAACAGTCCAAGTTTACCTTCGTTGAGGGTCAAGGCTTTTATGATAACCATAAAGAGGTTACATTTTATGTTGAGTTACCAAAACAAGACGATATTGAGCGCATTGAAATGATTGGCTTGGATAGATTTCAGCAAGATTGCGTTGCAATTCAGTACCCTGACGGTCATACTAGGTTGCATTATCCAAACGAAATACATCATATAGGCAAAATTAGGCAGGTAACTGAGGAAGTAGCTAAATCAAGTAATGCGTACAGCGTATTTAATGGGATTCATTATGCGACTGTTTAATTGGGGATTTATTCGTTCTATGTTAGTATTGTTTTACTTATGTGTTTCAATGTACTATCTTACTGGAGGTTTTTAATGATATTATATGATTTTATAGAGAGACGTTTAGATGAAGTTGAGTGTAGTGATGGGTGGCATGCTGCTCAAAACATGGTCGACAGTTTATTAGACAGTAATATAACAGAATTTAAACAAGAAAACCAACTAGTTGATGATATATGTAATGACTTGTATCACGAGCTTGAGTCAATTGCTAACGAAGACATACCATTTTAGGAGGTAAGAATGGATTTTAATAATTTAGACCCAAACGAGAAACTTGCATTGATTTTATTCAACCGTAAAAACATTGCACGTATGCGAGATGATATCATTGCAATAATCATTATGATAGCCGTGTTTGGCATCACATTAGTTGGCATCTTTTTTGTACTATACGATATCAAGAGTCAATTAGGTATTAACATTTTTCCTTAGGAGGTAACATGATCGATTTAGATGAATTTAACCAAGATATTGATTTTAACTTTACAGCGAGTGAAGTACTGCGTGAAATGGCGCCTCATTTATTGTACGAATTACAGAATGAGTTTTTACAATTGGCATTAGCGGAGGGAACAATTAAGATAGACCCACATACTGGAAACGAGTATTGGGTGGAGGATTAACATGAATATATTCTTTTTAGATGCTGATACTAAACAATGTGCGAAGTTTCACTGCGACAAACATGTTGTTAAAATGATACTAGAGTATTGTCAGCTACTATCTACAGCGCATCGTGTACTAGATGGTGATGACTTGCCTGATTGGAAGGATAAGATACTATACAAGTCAACCCATAAGAATCATCCTAGTAGCGTGTGGGTTAGAGAGAACGCACGTAACTATCAATATGTTTTTGACCTATTGTTTAGCCTAAGTCAGGAGTATAAACAACGGTATGGCAAGAGTCACGCTTCATGGCAAAAGCTTAGGTTCGCATTATGTTTGTATCCGATGAATATGCCTCTAGACAACATTAAGGAACCGCTTAGTCTTGATGAAGCACCTCAATGCATGCCCGATGAGTATAAAGACAAGTCAACTATACAGGCATATCGTAACTATTATAATGGAGGTAAAGCGTACATGGCAAAATGGAAAAATAGTGTAACACCAGAATGGTTTAAACCCGAACTTGAGGAGATAAGGTAATGAGTAAAATAACTAAACCGCATATTAAGGCGGCTATTAAAAGAGCTAAGGATTTATATGCTAAATATAAGTTTGCTAAACAACAAGCTAGAGAAATGAAATGGAAAATTGTAAAGATATCGGATGAGGTTTGCGATATACATTTTGGAGGTAGAAATAAACAATATTTAGAGGATATAAAATCACGTAAGATTTATACTTTAAAACAGTTTGCCTTAGATGTAGGTGTACATCCTGAAACTTTACAGAAGTGGAGTGAGGAGTATAGGAATATTGTTAAACCATTAGAGGAAGAAGGTTTGATGGATGTAAATAATATAACTAAAGAGACTGCTTTAATCATTAGGAATATAGCAAGACCTATCAAAGGACGGATAAATAGAAAAACATCTAGGAAAGATTTAATAAAAAGGTATCATCAAGTAGTTAATAAATCTAAAGAAGACAGATTACTTGAAAGATATATATTGGCAGCTAATAGTGTATTTAATTTTGTAAATGAGCATCAACTAGATAAGTTGGATCAAGAGGAGGTAGGTCATTTAAGAACTATTGTAGGTAATATAAATGATATATTAAATCCATTTAGTACACAAATAATTAAAGAAGTAAAAAATACAAGGAGAAGATACGATGAGCTTTAAAGGTAATTTAATTAGAAGATACGCTAACCGTAAATTGTATTCAGTAACATTTTCCAGGTATATAACTTTACCTGAGATTGCTACACTATTTAATGAGGGTACAGGTTTCATTATTAGAGACAGCAAGACCGATGAAGATTTAACAGTTCATTACTTAGTTAAAGCCTTAGGTAGCATCGGACATTTTGATGAAGGTGTGCAAGATCGTAACCTAAAACAGATTTCTAATAATCTACAAGAGCAGGGGATAACAGTTCATGGCTAGATATTATTGTACATGTAGATTAGGGGAGCGAGTGCCTCACGATTACCAGCATACTCAATACCACGAAACCGATGTAGATGAGGAGGGGACATGTAATTATTGTGGTTATTATGCTTTTTCAAGGGCATCAATACAGCATGAGTTATTTCCCAGACATGGGCGTAAAGTAACAGCTCAATATGTATATAAGAATATTAATAGTTGGAAGGATCCTGAGTTATACCATCAATTTTTTCACGGGTATGGGAGTCTTCGGCAAGGATTAAATAGTGCAACACTTAAAAAAGATCAGGAGAAAATAAGTAATGAAAGAAAACAACTTGAACGACTTAACAGAGACAGTAGTGGAACTATCTGAATTGGTTGCGGATTTAACTATAAACGTAACGATTTTAGAGGGCAAAGTTGAACGGTTATCAAAATTTCGTGATGTGGCAGGTTATGTCCGAGTTTCCGACTCTGGAGAGAAACAATAAACTTGTCATCGATGTCAAAGTTTTCAATGATAACTCCATCGATCTCTCTACCATTGTAGCGTGATTCGAATAGATTATCTTGAACTAATTTTTCAATATTGGTGAGGTCCATGGATCTCCTTGAGACTTCACCTTTTTTTGTAAGGAGTAAATTATATGGATAGAAGAAATCGTAAGAAACGTGTAACACATGTACTTTTGAGTTCCATGCTTTCTTTAATAATTGTATTTGTTGGAGTACCTCTGTTTGCTGCAATTGGAGTAGAAAGCACTCTCTCCAGTGCCTTGCTTCTTGTGTCAATTGTCGGTTCTTATAGTATGCTCTATTTACGCTAAAGGGTTTGGATTTTATGGAAAAGGAAACTATCATGCAAGAATCATACCACAAATTAACTACAATGGAAAGGCAATTGTTATTTAAAGTGTTTAGACAATCGGAGTTCTATAACTTCGTACAATTTTTAAATCATGTGGAGGAGCTATATGAAGAAGACTATGAAGCAGCGTTACGAGACGAACTCAGCAAGGTGTCAAAGGGCTATACAACAGGTGGACTTTCAGTTAGAAAAGGCACTAAAAGAACACGATAAAGAGTTTCATGATGTACTGTACGAAAAGGCGCATGACAGTTTAAAAATGCTGATACTGGCTAGTTTCGGTGAGGATGGATATTTAGAAGTGGCGGAAGATGTGTTAGATTTCTTTGAACGTATAGATTAATCTCTATGCCTTGCATAGTTACACATCATGAGACTATTCTATATATATTTATATAAATGTCAAGGAGAAAATGTAAAAAGTGAATAATTATAGAGCTTTACTTACTGGATTAATATATAAGGGGGCGGTTTTTTCTGTAGAAAACCTGTATAGACCTGTATTTTTCTGTATAAACCTGTATAAACCTGTATATTGGGGGTCCAAGTGATTGAAATCGGGTGGATAGGTGGAATCTGTATGGCTATATGCGCTATTCCAGAAGTAGTATCATGCCTAAGGAAGGGTTATACAGGGTGTTCTTGGGGACTCCTTATATTATGGATGATTGGTGAGGTATGTTTATTTGCTGTAGAATTAGAGCACATGTACATGCCTCGTTTATTTAATTATATTGTAAATATCATTTGCTTAACTTACTTAATTAGATGTAAGATGAATGAGAAGAGGAGGTAGACATGTTAACAGAACTTACAGTAGGTGGTTTGATATTTCATATAATGTCTGTAGAACCACAAATACCAGATACAATGGTAGCACCAAATGTTATCATGAAATTTAATGAGCATAATATTTTAATAGGAGAAAATAGTGTACGAGAACCTATTATTGGGTACGGTTATGATTTTAATCTTATTGATCATGCAAATGGTTCAATAGATTTTAAATTAGGGGCATACATACAAGACGAGAAACCATTTAGAGATAGGGGGTTAGTATTACCTTTTGATAGCTTTATGCCTATCATGGGCTTTGAGGTTGACCTACCTATTACTGAAAATGTAGCAGTATCTACAACAATAACCCCATTGATGACATTCACTGGGCTAACATTTAAATTTTAATGATTAAATTTATAAAAACAAAACATCACTTCGATAACTTAGATACTACTCAAGATGGTATGACTGTAGAAATACAGACTACAGGACAAACAGTGGGAGAAGTTATCGATGCATTTAATAAATTTTTAATAGCCTGTGGATATCAGGTAGAGGATGAAGAATGAATTTGTACAAACAGTACGCTAGGGAATTTACCGAAGCTGGCTACTCTGTTATACCGGATAAGTTTGCATCTAAACAACCAGCAATTAAAGGATGGACAAAT
>MDTC01167676.1_pt1 | contig 12586 bp, 7 predicted proteins | sample 811181 | NCBI WGS metagenome assembly MDTC01 (sample SAMN05326644, study PRJNA326480) | marine metagenome | isolation source: seawater | place: Pacific Ocean: North | collected 2011 | reverse complement strand
TATACAATCATTATGGGATTCTATTATTTTATTACTATTATTAGGCATTGCAATATGCTTATTTAGTACAAATATTTTATATAATTATAATAGTAATGCAGCAATTTTTATGAGTAGTATCGGTATGATACAGGAAATACTATTAGAATCTACTCAAACCATATGGTTTTATAAACCAAATAAATTTAATCCAACGTGGGCAGTAATCAATGGTCGTAATATGACACTTCAACAATGGCACTGGAGTATATTACCTACAATCTATTATAAATATATTATTTATCTTTTAAATTGTAACTCATAAAATTATAGAAAAAAAAATAAACATTATTATATAATAAATGTGTTATAATAAAGAAAGCTCTATATCAGTGTTTATTTATTCAATAGTTTTATCAATATATCTATGGAAACGTAATTATCCAAATGATAGATTTATGGCATTCATGTCGGTAACAGTAGCTGGAATACAATTAGTGGAGTTTATATTGTGGTCTAATTTAAATTGTAATAGAATAAATCATTATTCTACAATTGCAAGTCATATACTAATTATGCTGCAACCATTATGCATATTTGCATGTTCGTATTATTATGACAATACAACTATCCCCAGAGATATACTATTAGGATTAGTAATTATATCTGCTATTTGGTTAATTTATTATACCTATAAAATACTTAAATATAATAAGAATTATTGTACAAAACTAGCAAAAAATGGGCATTTAGATTGGAAAGGTACATATGGATGGAGTATACCCGAAACAGTAATTTATTTTTTACCTATAACAACATTCTTATTTATGAAAGATAGATTATATGGTAGAAGTATATTTTCGTTATTAGCAGTATTACTATTTATGTCAATTAAGAAATTAGGATATAATTCTAAATGGGAGTCGTTATGGTGTTTAGTTGGAAACTCTCTGCCTCTATACAGCATTATTTTAGGTAAAATACGTTACAGTTAAATAATTTATACACTGTATTTAAAAGATATATTTAAAAAATAATAAAGTATACTTTATATTATTAATGATGTATAACTAAATATATAATTATTGAAAAAATTTGATAAATTATAATTATCATATTTTTTATAAATGCCTGTCCGAACATATGAACAAACAACCGTAAGTATTTTCTTTACAATATCAATTATATCATTTATTTTAGGATGTATTAGCACTGATGAATATTATAAAAATAAGGATACCAACAAAAATATAGCAGATAGATATGAATCAGAACTTACTATTAGTTGGATATGCTTTTCTGTAAGTAGCATACTTGCTTATTGTACACATATGATGCATAATAGTAAAAAACGGCCTATATCAGTGCCAGTATAACTATTTAAAAATTTATTTACATATTAAAATAAATGTCTATCTACTTATTTACAAGAGATTTACGTATAGTTGATAATACAGCGCTTATTGAATGTTGTAAGGAAAACACATCTATTATTCCTATTTTTATTTTTACACCAGAACAAATATCAAATAATTCATATAAATCTAATAATGCAATTCAATTTATGGTTGAATCTATTAATGAACTTAAAAAGTTTATACCTGTTAATTTATTTTATGGAAATTTAGAGGATATTTTAATTAATTTAATTGAAACACAAGGTGGAAAAAGTATTTACATGAATACAGACTATACACCCTATGCAAAAAAAAGAGATTCCAAAATAAAATCTTTATCTAAAAAATATAATGTAAAGTTTAAAAGATATCATGATTATTGTTTAGTTCCTCCTAATAAAATAAAAACAAAAAGCAATACTTATTACAAAATTTTTAGTCCATATGCACGTGCACATTTTAAATTATCATATCAAATACCTTCTAATTATAAAATTAATCAAAAAATTTTTAAAGAAATTCAATCAGATAATATAATTAATACAGATAAATTACTTAGTTTTTATGATGATAATAATCATATTCATATTCACGGTGGGCGTAAAAATGGTTTAAAACAACTAAAGCGCATTACGATAAATGAACACGAAAAATATTCTGAAAAACGTGATAAATTTGATTATAAAAGCACATATTTATCGGCTTATCTTAAATTTGGATGTATATCAATAAGAGAAACTTATAAATGTATAAGTGATAAATATTATCATGAACATCCACTTGTAAGACAATTAATCTGGAGAGATTTTTATATACAATTAGGATATAATTTTGAAAATGTAATAACTGGAAATAATAAAAATGAATTTGCTCTTAAAAAGAAATATAATAATATTAAATGGAATTATCATTCTAACAGTGATGAATTATTAGAATCTTGGAAAAATGGTAGAACTGGTGTTCCTATAATTGATGCTTGCATGATACAGTTAAATAAAACTGGATATATGCCTAACCGTGGAAGACTTTTAACTGCTTCTTATCTTGTAAAAATTCTATTTATAAATTGGAGAGAAGGTGAAAAATATTTTGCAACTAAACTAATAGATTATGATCCTCTTGTTAATAATGGAAATTGGCAATGGGTAACCGGTTCGGGTGCGGATAATGATATTTATAATAGAATATTTAATCCTTGGAAACAAGGTAAAGATCATGATCCTATGGCATATTATATTAAAAAATGGATACCAGAATTAAAAGGAGTAAGTTATCAAGATATACATAGATGGGAAGAAAAATATAATAATTTTAGACATATAACCAGTTACCCAAAGCCATTAGTAAATTTTAACAATCTAAGAGAAATTTCAAAAAAACTATATAAAAAATACTTATAAATAATATAGAAATTATAAATGAATATATTTTTAATTTTACCCAATCAATTATTTGATATTAAATATATAAATGAATCCCTTAATTTATCGTTTGATAAAATAGTATTGTGGGAGCATCCTGATTTTTTCACTAAATATAAATTTAATAAAAAAAAATTAGTACTTCATAGATCAAGTATGAAATATTATTACGATTATTTGGTTAAACAAGGGTATAATAATATAAATTATATAGATTTTAATAAACCATTTGACATTAAAAATAGAGATAAAATTATTGCATTTGATCCAATTAATAAAATTAACTTAAAAATTGACATTATGTTAGAAAGTCCTAATTTTTTATTAACAAAAGATAATTATAGAGAATACCGTTCTAAAACTGATAAATTTTTATTCAACAATTTTTATATGTGGAGTAAAAAAAAATTAAATATACTTCCTAAAATAAAGTCACAGGATAAGTATAATAGACAAAATATGCCTAATGACATTGAAATAAAAAAGTTACCTGTATTAAAAACTAATAAGTATATTAAAAATGCTATTTCTTATATAAATAACTTTTTTCCTGATAATTATGGGAATGTTGAGAATTTTATTTTTCCTATAACTCATAAAGATGCTTTAATTTGGTTAAATAACTTTATTCAATATAAATTAGATTCATTTGGACCATATCAAGATTTCATTTTAAATAAAGAGCCATATTTATTTCATTCTTGTCTATCCAGTTCAATAAATATAGGATTGATAAACCCATCAGAAATAATAGAAATACTGAAGCCTAATCTTAATAATAAAGTAAAAATAAATAGTCTCGAGGGATACATAAGACAATTATTTTGGCGAGAATATCAAAGATATACATATATTTATTGTGATTTTTCAAATAATTATTTTGGGAATAAGAAAAAAATAACTAAAAAATGGTATAATGGTACTACTGGAATTAATCCGGTAGATGATTACATTAAAATTGGTTTTGATACAGGATACCTTCATCATATTATAAGATTAATGGTTATAGGAAATTATATGAATTTATCAGAAATTGACCCTAATGAAGGATATAAATGGTTTATGGAATTTGCAATTGATTCATATGAATGGGTAATGAAGCAAAATGTACTTGATATGGTATTTTTTGTAACTGGTGGTAAAACAATGAGAAAACCATATATTTCATCAAGTAATTATATTATAAAAATGTCAACTTATAAAAAAGGTATTTGGTCTGATAAATGGAATAATCTTTACACTAATTTTATAAAAAAAAATGTTAATAAATTGTACAAATTTAGATATCATTTTCCAACGTTAAAAAATTATATATAATTAAAATAGATAATTAATTATATTTAATCATCGTTATTTTTTGGAGCTAAACAAAATTTAACTTCGCCTAAATTAGCAACATTATATCTTATAATTATTGGATAATCATTTTTAAGATATATTTCTATATTTTGACATAAGTTTGTACATTTACTAAATAACACTAGATAACGTAGACTAAATACTCCTTGTATAACTTCATCGGGTGATAAATTTTGAATATATGACATACCCCCTCCTGATAATGATTCTTTGATTATTGTTTGTTGATTAACCCAATCATTTGATATACTGAACATAAGTTCATTTCCACTGGATTTAATTTCTATTTCATCTGCAAGTTGATTCATATCACGGCACAATTTTTGAAAATCATTAGAAGGAATACGCAATACAGATGCAAACTCTGCAGGAGGAACGTCTACTTTATCAATCATTAAATCCATTAATTTTAGTTCAAAAGTATGTTTTAGATTTTTTTCGCCAGTTTCTATCTGAATTTTAAGAATGTTAGGTTCTTCATTCTCAACATAAAATGTAAGAGTATCGTTAGGAGACATCATTTTAAGTAATTTAAATAGTCTCATCATAGATATGCCACAAGCTATTGGTTTATTACAATAATATTTTTCAAAATTACCAGCAATTAATTTCATATGTATAAGTGCAACATGAGATGCATCCATTGCTATTATTTTCATACCAGTATTATCAATTTCAATATTAACATCCGTTAAAATTTCTTTTAGTGCTTCTACCAAAGTTCTAAATGCACTTGCCTGTACAGTACGTATTACAAATCTATAACTTTCTAAATTTTCATCAAACTCACTAAAGTGATTCGACTCATCATTCACTTCTTGTGTGGCTAATTCGCTCATTAATGTATTTTTTTAATACATATTCTTTAAATATTTATATTTAAACGCATTAAATGTTTATATTAAACGCATTAAATATTTATATTAACGCATTAAATATTAATCATATTTTATTGTAACATTTTCAATTGTTTCCTTTCTGATACAATCTGATATTATGTTAGGATATATGATATCATTATAAATTAAATTATATAAGGTCTTAATTTTATTATTATCACATTTTACATTATTTAATTCTAAATTTGAATATGCAGGTGTTCTTTGAGTTTTTTTAATCATATTAAAAGTTTCTTTATTAATAGTATTATTTCTATAACAGTTTGATAATATTTTAGTATCATAATCATCAACCAAATTATAGTCTATTAAATCAAATGGTACAATATCATTATAGTATTTTTTCCGCCGAATATGATATATAGAGTCGAGAATACTTATGTTATAATCATAATGACTAAATATGTATTCATTTGGTTCATGAATTTTATATTTATTATTAACATCATTATTACTATACTTTTCAAATAATTGATTTCTTCTATAGATATTATATACTATATTATTTAATATATCATTTTTAAGATTAAGTATCAATTTATTTTCTGGATCTATTATTTTTAATTGTCTTAAATTTAAAGTTGAATCTTTATCTTCTATATAACTGTTATATATTTCTCTAATTTCTTCAGAGGCTTCAATTTCAAATTTATTTAAAGTACTATCTTGTTTTAATTTTAGTTCAGGACATAATCTAAATGCATATTCAATATAATTTTCTATTACTGGTAACTTTTTTAAGACTCTATCTGTACAAAATTCATTTTCAACTAAATTATTATTACAAGAATTTTCAATATCTAATTCAGGATATTTAGATGATTCATCTTTAATAATAAGTAAATTAAGTATATTATGTATTACAGGGGATATTAAAAGTTTTTTTACTGATTTATTATAACTATTACTTTTCAGTATTTTAATTATTATATTTTTTAACCGTACTAAATCAGGACTCTTAAATAATAAGTAAACTTCCATTCTTAATATGTCTAAAATTTTAGAATTATATACTAATTTTTTATGTTGTATAATTCTCTTTGATTGTATAATACTGGTATTATCTGGTATGAAATTTCCATATATTTGGTCTATTATTAAATCATTAATAATTCTTTCTATTTTATAAATTGAATCCTTATCATATTTTTCATTAATTTTAAAAGGACTTTTAAGTTTTAATTGAAGACCTGTTTCTAAGACTATATGAGTATAATTAAAATCAACTGCTCTTTTATCTAAATTTAAATTATCATCTGTATCATCTAATTTACATCTTATTGGTAAACAATTTAATTTATAATTATACTGTTGACTTATTTTTAGAACTGATTCTATATAATCATCATATTCTATATTTTCTCCATCAGATAAAATATAATTTGACTTATTTTCATTTGTTTTAACTGGTATATAAATATTTTCAAACTTGTATGCAACAATTAATTTATTTAATTTAATCTCGGTTAATGAATCTTCTGGTAATATTTTTTTGATTTCATCTTTAGTTAGTGGTTTTCTATAATTATTTAATATTTGAGCATGTCGTGATTCCAAAATTTTATTGTCAATTTCACTTGGTTCTATATTAAGTATATTATCATTTGGTATTTCTTCATCATTTCTTAGTCTAATATAATGTCCCGTATTTAATACAGATCCTTTAAAAACATCTTGTACTATAACTGATTGAAAATGTTTAACAGAATTATCATATTTTGACAATATAGTAAAATAATCATTAAAAGATGGTAACCTTATGTATTTTGGTTCATTACATTGTTCATAATAACTTTTGAGTGTAATTTTTTTTGGATCCGCGCCTTTAAAAATCTTAATTTGAGGATAGACAGGTATTAAATATTGTATATCTGTATCGTCTTTACTTATTAATAATCCTATTATTTTTTTATAGGAATCCACTACAAAAATACGATTTGTATATATATCTTCTATTTTTGATAATATTATATCTATATTTACTTTTTCTTTAATGACAATAGATTTTTGTAAATTATTATTAATTAATTGCGATCTTATTGGTTGTTGACAACCAGTCTGATTATTATTGAATTCTTCTATTAGATAAGATATATAAGGATTAGTATTATCTCCATATTTAAAAATGTTTTTACTGTTTATAGATGAATATTTGCCTATTATTTCATAAACTCCATTATAACATATACATAAACCTATATTATCTCCCTTTTCTATTTTAATATTTGTGAAGTTTAAACATCTTAAATTTACATTCTCATTAGATCCAATTATTTCATAATCTATGACAAGCAATTTTAAGTCATTCTTAAAAATACCACCATTTAATAATAAACACTCATAAAAATATTCTAAAACCTTTTTTTGATCCGAGATTGTATATTCAATATAATTTTGAAAATTACTAATAGATCTGTAATTTTGAAATTTAAATTGTAAATTACCATTATTTAATGAATAATATTTTTTTTTATTTATTTCATTTAAAATAAAATTTTTAATATCATCTACTGTATTAATACCACTCTTTCTTTCTATTTTATCATATTTTAGTAAAAGTTCAAAAAAATTATCATTACTGTTAATTGATTTAGAAACACCTTCTCTTAAAAAACATCCGTTATCTAAATGACTATTTAATATGGACCTGTCACCTGATTTACAATCTGTATTAAATGATTTTAATATTTTAGGAGGTAATAATCCTAATCTATTTTCCGTTAAAAAATTACCCCATGTTTGAATATAGTTATTATTAATTGTTTTTGAATCAAAATTATTTGATAATACCTGTGCTGCTCTTGTACTTCCTCTTTTATAACATGACGGTGCATTTATATTACGAGGATGAGAACTTGCTTGTAAAAACCCTATATAAGTTCTTGTATTAGTAGAACTTGGGTGTAAAAATAAAATACTATATTTACCATTACTTTTAGATGAATCTGTTGCACCATCTGGTATTGGATAATAACCATTATATGATGGACCAAATTCTAATATATCTCTTCCAGTTTTAAAATCTACACGCCAGTCAGATGTATCTGGTGTTTTACCACGTTTTAATTCTTCATCATATTTTGATTTAAATCCTTTTAATGGACCACTCCATTCTAAATCATCTACTGTTAGCGTCATATTATTATTAAGCTCTATCATTTTTGCACAAACATACCAATGATCATCTTCTTCGTCTCCTAATCCATATTTTATAGAACTACATTTATTACTGGATTTAAGTTCTTTTGTAGATCTTGTACATTCAAGAATTTCATCAGTTTCATTATATTTACCCTTATTATTAGTTTGAGATACTGTTGTCTGGTATGAACTTTTACAATTTTTTATATCCGCTCTACATTTTTGTTTTTCTATTGCATTACATTTATTAAAACTTTCCGATAAACAATTGGCCTTATCTTTAGAATCTATTAATTTTTTTTCATTATCAGTTAAAATTTTAGGATATCGAAGCATACCACCACTTGCCCGTGGATATCCACCATCATCTTTTTTATGTCTATTTATATCGCCGTCACCATCATTTAATCGCCAATTAAATATCAGTGGCTCTGTATCATATAATCTATCTAATACTTTACCTCTTCTAGATGGTTTACTATCGTGTGCAATTAGTAATTCTTGTTTAAGTTTGGTTGTACTTATATCTTTTAATGGTTCACTTAATAAATTTACATTCATTTGTCCGGGATCATCATCATCATCATCGTCATCATCAGACCAATCATCTTCATCGTCATCATCATCACTTACAAATTCATCTGTAACCATTGATCCTAATATTGCAGGTTTTTGAGTCATCTTTTGCAGTTTTAATGCTTCTGATTTTAATTCATAAAAATTGGTATCTTTATTTATTACATTATATAATATACCATTTGAAGTACTGTCTTTAAGAAATGATGGTTTTGTTCTCTGTATATATAAACTAAAATAGAAATTTAGAAATTTAAAGACATTTATAAAGTCACTTCTACTTGTTACATTTTCAATATAAATATCTAATTTTACCATACTATTTGACATTTCAGATTCATCATAATCAGATGTTTTTGATTTTAATAGTAAAGCTTGATGCTGTGTTTTTGCAGCACTATAATCTATCTTAATAGAAATTCCTGTACCATCACCTTTTTTAGAACCTGATTTATAATTTTCAGATTTAATTACTTCCTTAATTATACCAGTAACATATTGACTTTCTAAATCATAATTAGTACATAATTTATTATGAATAGCATTATAATCAAGACCCATATTTAATAATTTTTTAGTAATATTTATGATAGGCGATGTAGTATCAAAATCGTTTACACGTCTATAACCCATTTCAAATAGATAATCACTTTCATCTTTACGTTTTAAATGAATACTTTCTACCTCTTCAACCATACGATTAGATGTTTCATTTAAATCTTCGTCATATAAGGAAATTGTATAGGTATTATCTTTACTATATGATTTTATAATTCCACTTATCCATATACCATCGTCATCTGATGTATTTTTTTCATAATATTTAATCATATCACCTATTTTATATGGTTTATCATTAATAAATACAAATGGGTACAATATATCGGCAATTTCATATAAATAGTCTCTATGTGGGCCTAATTCCATTGGAATAGATAATGCATATTTATAAATAAAATTTTTTATGTTATATAAATTGTGGTCATTATTTAATTCTAAATTAGATTTTATTATACTGTTGTGATACATATTAAGGTTTTTATATTTAAAAAGAGATTCAATTAAAAAAATTCTTTCAGTAAATTTATTTAATATTGTCTCTATATTTGATAATATATTTTTAAAAGAAGACTCTCTTTCATTAAATAAACATTCATTATATTGAGATATATCTAATGATAGTTTTAAATACCCCTTACTATTTATTTCAATATCGCCATAAATCTGAATAGGTTTATAAAAATTAATTTCACTTCCATTTGTAATACTTTTGCCACTGTTTATTATACAATTTTCTGGTACTAATGGAATTATTTTACTTATAGTTTCATCTTCTATCGTAGTATCTTCTACATCATAAAATTTACCTTCATCCGTCTCGTATGTATTAAAAATTTTACCAAGTAGTTTCTTTTCTGTATTACATATTGTATCAATTTTAATTTTATAAGTTAGATGTTTTGGTAATAATTTTAGCTTAAATAGTTTTTTTTCTTCTTTTAATTCTTTATTTAAAAATTCATATCCATTATGCCGCACCCATTCATGTAATTCATATTTTTCAATTTGTGCTTTATATTTAAAAGTCTTTTTATTGGATATAGGTTTAAATAATTTATATAAAATTTCATTAGTACCTTGAACATCTTTAAATTTAACAAAAGGTATTTCATAATCTAATTTTAAATTATTAAATATATCTTTAAAATCGAAATTATGAGGTATATTTATTCTCTTTGTCAGTATAAGTAAATACTCTCTTTCATTTGTAAATGATAATGTAATATCATCATTAAATAAACTTTCATTTTTTTCAAGTATATTTACATATCTATTATATGAATGTAATAATGTATTATAATTATTTAATGAATTTTTATCTTTTTCTAAATTTTCATTATGCTCTTTAATTGCTCCTTCATCCACATGTTCACTATTTAGTATTGGATCAGAAATGTATGATTCATTAAGTAATGGAAATAATTTTTTTATAAGTTTATTAAAAATTATAGGATCTTTGCTTTGTAAAATATCAATTTTATTAAATAAATTGTAAAAATTATATACATATAAAACAGGCTTTTTATTAGAAATAACATAATTAATTAACTTATTATTTATATTTTTAACAAAGACATTTGATTTAGAAATATCGATATCACTATCTATACTTTCAATATCTTTAAAATGATCAAATATGAATGAATTTATGGGATATATATAATTATCAATATTATATTGTGGACTAAATGATTTAAATCTAACAAAAAGGCGTATATAATTTTTTACTACATCATTTTCTAATATATTAGTTATGTTAGTTTCTGATTCAAATGAATCAATTATATTACTTGGAACTAAATACTGTTGTAGTTGTTTTTTTAATGTATCAAAATTATATTTATCTTCTTTTTGTAAATAATCTTTCTGTATGTTATTTATAATTTTATTTAATTCATTAATATCATCATCATATCTATACATATATAAATATTCCTTCTTGAAAATATCATCATCGGTGTTTAAATATATACCTAATATTTTATATAACCATTCTATTGTTTCATCGGATGGTATATAAAATGGTACAAAAATAATACTATCAGTTTCAGATATATTCCAATCTTTTTTTAAAGAACCAACATCTTTATAATTGAAATATCTATAAAGTTTTGTATAATCGATGTCACTCTCTTTATTAGTTATTTTATCAAGTTCTACTTTTATTTCATCAATATATTTTCCTAAAAATATATATTTTATAGATTCTACATTAGATGGTTTACAATAAAGTGAATCAAGATTTTCAAAATGAGAGTCTCTTATTTCATCTATATTTAAGTTTAAAATATCTATATAGTTGCTATTTATATCATTAATCTGTTTACCATCTACTACTTTATTATAAATAACTTTAATATATAATGGTAAATTAGGTTTTTTTAATTGTTCACAACTTAAAGCCATTTTATAATATATACATAAATTTAAAATGAATGAGGAACATACACAAAAAATAAATGAACAATCTGATATTAATAAATTAATAAATAAGGAATCCCGTTTAAATTGGGATGAATATTTTATTACAATTGCACTTCTTGCTTCAAAACGAAGCACTTGTTCAAGACTTAATGTAGGATGTGTAATTGTTGAAAATAACCGTATATTAGCAACTGGTTATAATGGATTTTTACCTGGAGCACCACATATTTCAAGAGTTGAAAATAATCATGAACAATTTACAGTCCATGCTGAACAAAATGCAATATGTGATGCTGCAAAAAGAGGCGTTTCATTGGATGGAGCTACTGCATATGTTACACATTATCCATGTTTAAATTGTTTAAAATTATTAATAGCATCTGGTATCAAAAATATTAAATATTTGAATGATTATAAAAATAATCCATTAACTAAAGAAATGATTATTGAGAATAATGTATCAGCTTCAAAAATTATTGTATAATTATTTTATCTTCTGGTATATCAGACCCACAATACTCCGATGTTTGTCTATAATATTTACGTTCTATAAAAACTTTTATTAAATCATTTAACCGTGTATCTTTAAGTGATATATACATTGATGGTAATGGATCTTCAGTGAAACATTTTTCTTTTGTATTAAGAGTTCCATCTTCTATAAATCCATGTTTTTCATAAAATTTACAATATAACTCTTTCGTAGAATCTTTACCAATATTATATTTTTCACCACCATATCCATATTTCCCTTCATCAAGTCCTTTAAAATCCCAATCAGAATCACAAGTAATATCTTTATAATAATCTTCATATTCATTAAAATTCC
>MDTC01175094.1_pt1 | contig 12587 bp, 12 predicted proteins | sample 811181 | NCBI WGS metagenome assembly MDTC01 (sample SAMN05326644, study PRJNA326480) | marine metagenome | isolation source: seawater | place: Pacific Ocean: North | collected 2011 | reverse complement strand
CAATAAAATGTGTATACCACCAATAGACTATGAGTTAAAAGAAATTAACTTTTATGGGTATAGATTGATCACAGCTGAATAAATTTGTCGTAAGACGAATACATCATAGTATTATAATTAGGTGAGCGTTCAGCAAAAATTAAATCAAATTTCAATAGTGATACCATCCAAAAATGATGAAATTACATTAATAAAAAATATTGACGAACTTCTGACTTTTTGTGAAAAATATGTTTTAAATTATGAAGTAATCATTGTAGTAAATGGAAGTGAAGATAAAAATATAACTACATTAAAAGATTATTTATTAAAGAAGAAACTCGAAAATTTTAAAATTTTAAATTCTGAAATAATTGGGAAAGGTGCAGCTGTAAAATTAGGAATTAAAAACTCTAATTTTGATCAAATCTTAATTACAGATGCGGATTTTTCAGTGAAAATTGATCACTTAATTAATTTTGTAGATAAATCTTTTAACCCGTTGGGTCCATTTGTCGTAGGAACAAGAAAATCTAAAGGATCAAAAGTAGTTAATACCCCTACTATAAGAAAGTTGACAGGGTTTATATATACATACTTCGTAAAAACTCTATTAAAAATTAATGCCGACGATACACAATGCGGTTTTAAGCTTATAAACAAAAAAAAATTTTCTAACGTAACGGATTTTCAAAGTACTGGATTTTCATACGATATAGAGTTATTTCTTCTTGCAAAAAAAAATAAAATAGTACCTATAGAGATACCAGTTAAATACATTCATGAAAAAAATTCAAACATTAATGTACTCTCGGACTCGAAAAAAATGTTTAGTGAGTTGTTTGAAATCAGAAATCTCTATTTATAAAAAATTTTAAATTTTTAAACTATTGAATTGATAATAGATGATATTTCTTTAACATCATTTCTTGTAAGACTATTCGATGACGGAAGCCAAAGCAGTTTTTTAAAAACATTTTCTGAAAATTTAAGATTTTTATTTCTATATTTTTTTAAATGATCTTGTAAACTCAATGCAGGATAAAACTCACGAGTTTCAACACCTTTTTTTCTTAGTTCTTTAGCAAGAAGGTTTCTGTATTTCATAGTTTTTGTTTTAATATCAAAAAACCAGGGAACTTCGTTATCTTGAAAGTTTAGGACCTCAATATTATCATTGTTTATATTTTCCTTATACGTTTCAAGAATGGTTTTTTTGTTACTTATAAATTTTTCAAGTTTGTTAAATTGTGATAAACCCAAAGAAGCTTGTAAATCTGTAATTTTAAAATTAAGACCAAAACCTTTATACCAATCAACTTTATCAATTTTCCTATTAAACGTTTTAAGGTCATTCAAAAATTTATAATTTTTACTCCTATTTGTGAGAATCATACCTCCTTGACCCATTGTGATAATCTTGTGAGGAGTAAATGACAAAATGCTTAAATCACCAAGTCCTCCACATTTTATTTTTGGTGAATATTCAGAACCTAAAGCGTGGGCAGAATCTTCAATAAATTTTATATTATTTTCTTTGCACCAATTATTTATTTTTAGGCCATCTCCGGTTCTTCCATTGAGTGGAACATATAAGACTGCATCTAGATTTTTTATTCTAATTAAGTCTTCATATGACATACATAAATTTTCGTCAACATCAACCAATACGGGTATAGCATTTGCCCAAATTGCCGCATTAACCGTTGCTACCATTGTTAGATTTGGAATTGCAACTCTTTTTCCATTTGAAATGCCGGCAGCCAACAAACTTAAATATATTGCAATTGTTCCATTTGGAACAGTTATACAAAATTTTCTGTCAGTGAAATTCTTTATTTTTTCTTCTAATTCTTTTGTTACTTTGTGTTCTGTAATCCAGCCACCAGATTTTAAATAATCATTTACCGCTTTTATGTCTTGATCATCAATAGATGGCGAGACCTGATTGAACCTCATATCCTTGATCGATCTTTTTCAGGACCAAAATATGGACCATTTTTATTTTCTATAACCAGGCTATCTTCTTCAATGATATATTCGTGTGCTTGATTAAACATCGCGATCATCTCACCTTCCTCTACAACATGAGATGAAGCTTTTCGTCCATCTTCAAAGTAAAGATTACAGGTAATTTTTCCCTTTACTACATAAACTGTCTCATTAGTTTTTGTTGCATTGCGATCAAATGTGTGGTGATAGTGTGTTTGTAGAACTTTTCCTTTTTGGTATTTCCAAAGACCAACTTGGATGAAATTTTCGTCATCAGTTAAAAATGTTAAACCCTCATCAGCTAATTGTGGTCTCATTATGGTCGCAAAATGAATATTTTCATGAATTATTTTTTCAGAAATTAATTTACTCATAATTTTCTATATACCAATCGACAGTTTTTTTAATACCATCATTTAGTTTAACTTCTGGACTCCAATCTAATAATCTTTTTCCATATTCTCCATTTACTGTCTTTTTCATAACGCCGTCGGGTTTTGATGAATCATAAACAAAATTACCGTCCCATCTAAAGGCATGTGAAATCATTTCAGATATTTCGCTTATAGATGAGCCTTTATTTATTCCTACATTAAACAAATATGAGCCATCATTTAAATTTAAGGAATTTAATAATGCCCTTGCACCATCTTCGACATACAGCCATTCTCGAATAGGCTTTCCTGTCCCCCAAATTTCAATATTTTTAGAGTTGCTTTTTTTTGCATCACTAACTTTTTTTATAATTGCGCCAAGAGCATGCGATCTTTCTTCCTCAAAATGATCATTTGGACCATACATATTTGACATTATTACATTTGATGTAGTTATTCCATATTGGTGATAAAAACTTTCTCCTAGGCCAACCATTAATCTTTTTGATAATCCGTAATTAAATACTGATTCATGAGGTGGACCATTCCAAAAATCTTTTTCTTCATATATCTCAAGATGACCCGGATAAACACAATTAGATATTGGATTGATTATTTTTTCAATTTTATATTTTTTTGCAATTTCATAGATATTTACAGCCATTAGCGAGTTTATCTGTAGTAAATCTCCTTGATATTTATAGCCAAAAGCAATACCACCTACAAAAGCTGAACAATTTATGATAGATCTGAATTCATTTTTTGAAACAAATTTATCTAGTTCTTCTAGATTTCTTATATCAACATCTTTTTTATTCTTTATTTCTTGATATTTTTGTTGTTTTTGATCTAGCTGATTTTTAACATGACTACCCAGAAAACCTTGTGATCCTATTAAAAGGATGTTGTTACTCATTTAATATAATCTAACAAAGAATACTAATTATTACTATTATTATCTTTTTATGTCGGAAAATTATAAATTTGATATCACTTATGTTTATGGGAATGGTCGAAAAATTAAACTTGAATCAACAAATCCACAAGGAAAAGAGTTTTTCTATGGATATCCTTATTTTCTAAAAAAGAATTACAAACTAAATATTCTTGAAACAAACAATGCTTCAGATCTTGACAATTCAAAACTCACAGAAACTATTTTAAGATTTCTTGACAAATATTTAAGTAAACTAACTAAATTAACGTTTTATTTAAAATCTTTGATCACAAAACAAGCATTGGTAGATATCTATAATTCCAAGAATGTAGTCACATCTAATCATGGTATAGGAATGACATTATTTATTTATATAAAGATATTTAAGTTTTTCAAAAAAATAAATTATGTTGTTATAATCTCTGGTCTTTTTGCAATGAAGCAAACTAATGTATTATCAAATATTTTAAGAAAAATTGTCTTATCTTTGTTTTTATCTACTGTAGATACACTCATCTTCACAAATAGAAGTGAATACGAATTCGCAATTAAAAATTTTAAAAAATTTAATGATAAGTTTGTATGTATCCCATTTTGTCTAGATCTTGAATTCTGGAAGCCAACACTAGATTTAGAAATTTCAGAAAAGGAGGGTGTTCTTTTTATTGGAAATAATGGACATAGAGACTTTGATCTTGTTATAGACATTGCAGAAAGACTTCCGAATATTAAATTTACTTTTATAACAAAAATAATTAAAGATGAAGACATAAAATCAAAGAATGTAAATAATATCATGGGAGATTGGAATGCAAATTATCTTTCTGATGAAGAAATAAAAGGTTTTTATGAAAAAGCCCGGATGGTTATATTGCCAATAAAAAACACACTTGTGTCGTCAGGTCAGAGTGCTGGACTACAATCTGCTTCTGTAGGTACTGCAGTTTTAACATCAAAAACGATTGGTTTTTGGGATTATAAAAGCTACAAAGATAAAGAAAATATTATATTTCTTGAAAATAATAATTTAGATTTATGGGTTAACAAAATTGAAGAAACATATAACGATACTGACTTATTAAACAAAATATCAGTAAACTCAAAAAAATTAGTCGCTGAAAAATATTCATTAGGAATATTTGATCGAGAATTAGAAAAATGCTTAATTTTAAAATAAACTTTTTCTACAATAACTTTCACAAAATGACCTTAAAATTTTCAATTGAAGGTTTTATATTATTATTAAAATGAGAATTAAATAATCTAAGAAAATGTTCAAACTTTCTATCGCAACAAGTTACACAGATCCTGAAACAAGAATGGATCCGTGGAAAGAAGCACTATCTTGTTATGAAGATTTAGCAGATGAAGTTGTTAAAAGTGGTGAAAACTGGCCATACGAATTTTCTTGGGATTACATAGGAAAAGTTTTTAATGAAAGCTATCAAAAAGCATCAGGTGACTGGGTGATAAGGATGGATTTAGATTATTTCTTTCATGAAAAAGATTTCTACAATATAAGAAAAACTTTAAATGAAAATTCTGATAAACCCGCTATTGCATTTCCTAAATATCAATTTTTTACCCCTGAAAGATACAATTTAAAAACGAATATTGTAATTGCTTATAATAAGAAACATTTCCCAAATATCCAATTAAATGGTGGAGGTGATTTGTGCTTACCAACAATTAATGGGAAAGAAATTACTCCCTCTGACGTCCCAATTTCTAAAATTTATTTGTGGAACTATGATTCAATGTTCAAGACAAAAGAAGTAATTGCTGAAGATAGGGCAAGATTTGCTAGGGCATGGTATAGATACTTTGGAGACTTTGGTAAAGGTGAGGGTGATGACACAGAAAAAGCATTTAAAGTCTGGTTTGAGATGGTGGAAGGTAGATATAAGAAACATAAAAAATTAATGCGATTGGAGAGACATCCAAAATATATAATTAATAAAATTACCAATTTAAATGAATCACAATTTGGACATAACGCATTTGGTTTAAGAGACAAATACCACAATGGTGTAATTGATAATTTTAAAAAATCAATCTTTAATGTATGAAATTGTCGAATAAAAGTCAAAGATATACAATTTCTGTATTTATTTTTACTGGATTTTCAACATTTATTTTTTACAAAGCATTAGTTACTGAAATTACAGTCGATGAAGCATATTCATTCTTAAATTATTCGTACGTAGAAAATGTATTTAACATTGGTATTGCAAATAATCATTTACTCAATAGTTATCTCGTTTCTTTGTTTCAAAATTTTGGATATTCAGAAATATTTTTAAGGTTACCAAATGTTATTTTTGGTTGGATATATATAGCATTGGTTATAAATGTATCTTTAAAGACCAAAAATTATCTTTTTTCTACATTTTTACTTATATTGAATCCTTATGTAGTTGATTTTTTTAGTATTTCAAGAGGATATGGAATTACAACTTCATTAGTTTTTTTATCAATATATTCGTATCTGTATTTTAAAAATTACAATTTATACTTTTCTATTTTTTTCCTGATTGTTGCCACAACTAGTTATCACGTTACAGTTGTGTTCCTCATTTTATTCTATGTGGTTAACATTAAAGATTTATATCAACTTAAAGGAAAGCTAAGTTTTTTAATAGTTAGTTTCTTGGTCTCATTGGTTTCTTACTGGAACATAAGAGTTTTATTTTATATAACATCTTTAGAAAAACCGTTGTATGGTGTCAAAAACCTTGCTTTTCAAGATCTAATCTTTGGGTCTTTCGGATTAAACGCTTTGTATATTGAGCAGAATATTTTTTTTAATATATTCCTTAATATAGTTTTATTTTTGCCAATATTTTCAATAAGTACTTTTGATAAAAAAACATTAGTGACTTTTATTGTTTCGTATGGTTCATTATTCTCAATATATCTAATACCATTTATATTAGGAAAGCCTTACCCATTGTTAAGGGAAGTTGTACCATTTTTACCACCAATATTATTACTTTCTGTAATAAGTATAAATAATTTATATTCAAAAATAAAAACAGTGAAACCAGAATTTGTTTCAAGTTTGATAATAATTATTTTAATGTTCAACTTTGTAAATAATATTGATATTAATCAAACCATTGATTGGAATAATAGGATGAGTAAAAAATCAATACTTGAGATCGATGAGTGTGGGTATATTGTCAAATATGGGGATTTAGATTCTGTTGGTCAATATTATAGGTTTATGGATGACAGAGAAATTGTAAATACATGTTAAAAAAGTAAATTAAATGATTAAAAAAATTTGCTTAGATAATGAATACTATCTAATTACTTCTTTTGTTTTAACTACTTACACCTCATCAGATTTGACCAAATAGTAGGAGCATAAAAAAAGAAATCCAACAATGAGAAATATTTTATTAAATGAAATTAATTGTACCTCAATGATATATTGTTGAAAATCGTCATTTTGAACTGGAAGGCTAAGTGACTCTAATATTGTTAGAAATTGCTTTGGATCTATAAATAAAAAAATTAATTTAAATATAATTACACCAAGAAAACTGGTTAAAAATATTTTAAAGTAACTTGTAATAACAAATAATGATGACAAATATCCTGAGAGATAGTTTGGTTCTACATATTTTATGTTTCTACCAAAGCTATTTAACTCCTCGGTCGTAGATAGTTGAGTGAGTATGGTAGTTTCAAAAAATAGTATTGAAAATAAAGAGAAAAAACTTAATGCTATAAGCACACCCCTGTAGTAATTAAAATTTTTCTTTTTGAAGTTACTATAAAAGTAAATAATAGATACCGGAACTAATGAATATAAATATCTAAATCCATAAGAAGAAGCTGTCGACTTCCAAAGTAAAACTGCTCCAAATAAAAGAATAAACGGTGATAGAAAAATAAAAGATTTCAATGGACTAAAGTTTTTTGGTAAAAAAAGTGATGATATTAAACCAAAAAATATTATTGGAGAAAACCAAAATATTCCGAACTCCTGCCCAAACAAAATTTTCAAACTATTTTGAATGTTTTCGATAATAAATGAAATGATTGTATGTTCACTGAAAAAACCTCCCATCATTCCACTTATTCCATACATAGTTTGTGGGTTAATTGTAACTATTCCATATATTCCAACAGAAAGTAAACAATATACTATTACACAAAAGCTGCTTGAAAATAAAAAATACTTGTTTTTATATAAATTAATGTCAAATTTTTTATGTACTAGATAGCTTATGATTAAAGGCAAAATTAAAGAATAATAATTTACTTGTCTAACTAAAAGTGAAAGTAAAATCGTAATAGGAATTAAAAATGCTGAAAAATTATCTTTTTGATTTGTGTAATAATTTATTGAGGTAAAAATAATTAAAGTTACAGTAAATGTTTCATAAACATGTGACATTGAAAATCTTTCAAAAGCAAAATAAGCAACTCCAGATGCAGAGTAAATAAAAATTACTTCAAAAATAGATATATTTAATTTCAACTTTATTAAGCATTTTCTTATCAAATGAACAGTCATAAACATATAAAAAATTGACGATAAAGAATACAGAAGAAGGCTATAACTAAAAAATTGACTATTAATATTATTGGATTGAATAAGAGACTCAATTACATTTCCAATAAAAAGAAAAGGGCTAGCAAGTAATCCTGAACCAAAAAAACCTTTAGGTGCAACTTTACCATTTTGATTGTATCTTTTATCTTCAAATCCTTCTAGTTGGTTTGAGTAGTCTAAATCAAAATCTTCAGCTATTGTTTGGGCATGTGAAAAATAATCATAGTCATCCCCACAACAAAAAATTCCATTTTCGAATCTAAAATCAATTTTTAAAAATAAAAGAAAAATAAATAATAAAAAAAAAGACTTTAATAAAAAATTTTTATTTTTGATATTCATGATTTTTAATTTTTGTGATTTGATTTGACTCAAATTCATTTTCTAGTTTTTGGGAAATAACGATTAATACAATAGTAACTATTAAAAACAAAATCGTTGAAATAAACCAAGATCCTCGAGGTGCATTTTCGAATAATTTCTCAATCTTAAATATCCTGTAAATTGAATATGAAGATATTAAAAATGTTACTGTTGAAAAAATATCTATTAGACCTGAGAATTGTAAATTTGAAAATTTTAATTTAACTTTAATTTTCTTTAAATATGACACAATTGTAAAGTATGAAAGCTTTATAAGCATTATATTTGGTCTTAACTGGCTTTTTTCTTCACCATAGGTAACTGTGTTTTGATATTGTCCAATTTTCAGTTTTGTATCTTTAGCAAGACTTACAACATAAGAAACAAGATAAAAAGGGTATCCATATCTTTTAAATAACTTTGGAACTTTAAAGTCTTTTGTTACATTTTTGGAAATAAAAAATAAACCGTTTAATGGATCATTTATTTTCCAATTTCCTGTTGTTAGCTTTATAAAAAAGGAAGCCAATGCATTGCCTAAGTATCTAATAAATGGAATGTTACCTTTTATCCCACCTTCCCAGAATCTATCACATTTTATAAAGTCAAAATTTTCTTCTTCTCCTTTTTTTACTAGATATAAAATGTCATCTTCAGAGAATTGATTATCTCCATCAATTTTTAATAAGTAATTTGTACCAATTTGATTAAATATATCGATCCCAATTTCAAAAGACTTACCAGCTCCTAAGTTTTTTAGATTTTTATTATGATAAAACTTATTGTTATCTTTATATTTTTTATACTTTTCCTGGGTTGAGTCAGAACTAAAATCGTCAATTAAAATAATGTTTTCAAAATGATTAAAGTATTTATCAATTACTTCTTCAATTGTATTTTCTTCATTGTAAGCAAGTATTAGAAGTGAAGCCATAATTAAGTATTCTAACAAGTTAAGCTAAATTAAAAATACATAAAATTAAGTTAGAGAGATATGGAAAAACTCAAATACCGAATAAATAAAATTAAGTTTTTGGTTGCGATTAGTATTCAGCAAATAGCTTTAAGAATATTTTATTTTTTTAATAGAAATAATCAATTGAGTAGGGTGATTCATAAAAATAGAGAATTTTTAAAGACAATTGATCTTTTTTTACCTGAAGAAGTATATAAAAAAAATGACTACGGTATCCAAAGAAGAATTTATGAAAACCTAGAAAAAGAAATCATAAATATTCCAACATACAGTGATTTTATTGTATTTTTAATCAATAAAATATTTTTAAACAATATTAATTATCTTGAGATTGGAGTATCTGTTTTAAAAAACTATTTACAAATAAACAATAGCATTAAAAATTCTAATATTGTAGCTTTTGATATAAATGAAATAAATCCAAACTTTAAAAACCTTCAAGAGTTGGAGCGAAATAATAACAACTTGATTTATTTTAAGGGAAGCGTACTAAGCACTGACGACGCTGAAAAGTTTAAATCAATTTTTAAAGAAAAATATGACTTTATATTTTCTGATGCTTTACATGAACCACATGCCGTAAATTCTGAATACCAACTAATTATAAAGAATAAGCTAAATGAAAATTTTCTTATCTATTACGACGATCTTGACTTTGAAGGTTTAGAGGCTGAATTAAAAATTTTAAAAAAAGATCTTGAGAAAAATACAAATAAAAATATAAATTTTTACACTTTTAAAGTATATGGATGGATTGGTCAACATGAAAAAATTCATAAAAATGGAATTCTAACGACATTTGATTTGGAAAAAATAATGAGTGAAAATAAATTAAAAATTTATAATTTCAAGAAAGTTCTGTAGCCCTTTTACTGTTTCTTTTGTATGTTATGAAAAACAAAACTACAAGAAAAATAAAAGATAATAAAATACCAAAGTTTATATTTACAACACCTAAAAAGTTCCAATGATTTAAAAACAAAAAATAAATTGAGTAAGTTAATCCTGTTAATTTAATTACGTTTGAATTATGAATTAAGGAAAATGATAAACAAAAAAGTAGTACCAAGAAACTTCCTACACTGTATAAATTGAAACGTAAAGGTGGATACCAACCAATAAATGCCCAAAAAGAAAAAGAAATTAAAAATATAAGAAATAAATTTTTAAAAGCTAATGAATATATTTTGATATAAGCTTTGTCAGAATTTCGATAAGAAAGAATACACAATATTGGTAATGGGAATAAATAGATTAAGCTTCTTAGAAAATCATTTAGATAACATTTAAGAAATAAAGGAACAGACATACAAAAATATTCAGAGTCCTCAGGGTTAAAATTTACATTTTCGTATCCGGCTAATATATAGTCTTTGAGCCAGATAAATTGATACCAATATGTAGTAGCGGCATTGTAAGGAATATAACCTTGAGATCTAATAAATATATTCCATGAGAGAATAGGAACTAAAAATAACATTGATGTTAAAGTTAATTTTCCAAAGTTTTTAAGAACTTTACTTAATGAATTAATCTTATGAAAAACTAAGAAAAAAAGCGGTAAAGCAAAAGTTAGATTGGATAATGCAAGCAATCCAAGTAAAAAACTAAAAAGGTATATCTTACCGAACTCTTCATACTTATAAATGAGAAAATGAAAAGAAATTGCAAATTGTAAAAATGTTAAAGTCTGATGCGATGCATCAAAGATACCCCACTTGATTATTGGGAAGAGCGAAATAAATAAAATAATGTAATTAAATTTGACTTTATCAATTTTTACTTGCAATTTTTTAATTGATAAAAAAAATAAATTTATTGATACTGAAATTATTAACAGGTGTGCAAAGAAAAAAGTTAAAAATTTTAGAACAAGCTCATTAGATATTAGTAAACCCAATAATTCATAAATAACTTTTATATAAAGTATATACAGTGGTCTTGATTGATAGTTGTAGTCAAATTTATAAATCTCCCCAATATCGTACACTCCAGTCATATACAACTCTAAATCACAACTAACTGGTATAAAATATGATATTTGAGTATTAATAAATTTACTTTGAATTAACTCATTGCAAGTAAAGTATGAAGAATTTGCTGGATAAAGTATAAATAAAAAAATGTAGAGTGTTAAAAAAATTGAAGAACTTGTAAAAATTATTTCTGTGAACTTAATTTTCATATTTATGGCTTTAAGATATTAATTTTAATATCTGAATTTTTTCTAAAATCTGTCATAAGTGATAAAGCCCATAATAGTAAAGTGCTTCCATGAATATCTGGCTTATTGGGTCCATTAGTTATATTTAAGCCATAGTAGTAAAGCTGACTTTTATTTTGAAAATAAGAGAATCCACCTTCATCTGAGAAATAATGCTTATAAATTATTTCATCGACATTATCAAAATAAATTTCGATATCTTTTCTTCTATAAGAGTTATTTTTACTACACATATATAAAACATAGACAACATCAACAATATCGCAGCCGTAGCTATCAAGTTTTACATTTAAACATGTATCTATAAGTTCATTTGGTTTATGTATTGGGATATTTAACCAATCCAAGCCTGTTATTACTTTCATTGCTCCATTGACTATTTCTCTTAATTCTGGAGTTTGATGCATAAAATATGATCCAGTGTCTTGATCAATTATATTTTCTATAAAAGTTGACATTTTATTCTTTAATTCAGGATATCTATCCATATCTTTTTCTTGGGTCTCTAAAAAAACACAGAGACCAGAAAATTGTGCTCCTGCGTTCCAAGGTTTTGACCAATCTAAAGATATTAAATAATTAGTTAAATCATTATTATGAAAATATTTACTTTTATATTTTATTTGATTTTTAGCACCGACTTCACGCAAGGTTGATATCGCTTGCTTAGATTCTGCTCTTATAAACTCATCTATTTCTATTTTTTTTGATTTAACTTTTTTATTGAGTTTAAATACTCTCTTAACATTTCTTTTTATCTCTTTCTTTAAAGATAATTTTTGTATAGAAGTTATATAAAAATGATCAATAAATGAGCCCTCATCAAAAGTTGTAATATTGTTTTGTTGAAAACTATTAAGATATTGAATCCAACTTTGTTTTTTATGTTCACTTAATTTGTCCCATTCATTTAATATATGAAGACTTTTTAATGCAAAACATGAAAATCCTAAATTTATATTTTTTCCATCTCTAGTGAGTCCCTCTGAAGCTGGGTAATACTCAAATTCGTTTTCTTTGGCAAGTGATTGTAAAAATATTAAATACTTTTCTTTAAAATCTTCATTAATTTCAATTTTCATAACAAATAGTCGTCAAATTAATACAATAGTGTTTGTGAATAATTTTGTATATGCTGCTGATACTAATTACAACAAACAACTTTTTTATTCAAT